>Ga0210033_1000176_pt1 | contig 56305 bp, 47 predicted proteins | sample CryGeymeta201501_FD_185465 | JGI IMG/M metagenome (GOLD analysis project Ga0210033, IMG submission 185465) | Groundwater microbial communities from Crystal Geyser aquifers in Utah, USA - Crystal Geyser metaG 2015-01 (SPAdes) (version 2) | ecosystem: Environmental > Aquatic > Deep subsurface >... | reverse complement strand
CCTTTCCGGGCTTCGACGAAACGCTCACCAAATTTCAAGACTGGGATCTTTTCTTGCGTCTGGCGCATTCCGGGCAAAAAGGCGCATGGATTTCCCAAGCGCTTTATCGCATAAAACCGCGTTGTAACGGAATGAGTAAATGGCTGCCAAGTTTTGTGCAGCACCTTCCTTGGGAACTGATCGGCTGGATGCCGAAAACGGTTCGAGAATATCGGGAGGCAAAGAGAATCGTCCAGGAAAAAAATGGGATTTCCGTTGCATATCAGGGCGCGTTTTGGGCCTTATTCCGTTCTGCGTTCATGGGAGTGCTTCTCATTGAACTTCTTTCATTTCTTGTTATTTTTCATCCGGGGATAAACAGCGCCTTCGCATTGGTTATCGGGGCGTTCATGCTCATTATAGCTTGGAAAAATCCGGCCTTAGCTCTTTCTTTTTTAGCGGTTGAGCTTGTCATCGGTTCAAAGGGCGCTCTCTTCAAGTGGGGAGGTAATGCGGTAAACGATGGCGGGATTTCGCTGCGCATGATTCTTTTTGCAGCTTTTTTTCTCGCGTGGGGTCTGAGAGTTCTTTTGGACAAAGCGTATCGGCACTGGTCAGGATTTTTGAAAGGGAGAAAAATGTATCTCGCCCTTGCCGCGCTTTTAGCATCCGCCTTTGTCAGAGGCCTTGTTCAAGGCTCATCCTTTGTTTTCGCAGATGCAAATGCTTGGGGATTTCTCTTGCTACTCCTACCAACGCTAGATCTTGTTCAAAGAAAAAGCCAGGAGTTGCAGCGATTTCTCCCGCCGCTTGTTCTTGCGGCGCTGTTCTACGTCAGCCTAAAAACCATCGGGCTCTTCTACTTTTTCTCACATGACTTTGGCGCTCTCTGGGAGCCAGTTTATTTTTGGGTGCGGCGAACCGGCGTCGGAGAAGTGACGAGAATGAGCGAAGGTTCGAGTGCTTTTCGCGTTTTCTTTCAATCACATATCTACGAAGTACTCGCTTTTGTCGGCCTTGTTTGGGCTGGTATGGCAGGACGTTTGAAAGCATCTTGGATGAAGGTACTGTTGATGCTTTGTACGGCGGTCATTATCATTTCTTTTTCTCGAAGTTTTTGGCTGGGAGCCTTCGCAGGATCAATTGGAGCTTCCTTCTTTTTTCTACGCACAGAAAATAAAATGTCTGGCCGATTCACTCAAATAAAAAGCTTTATACGAAATACGGGGCTCCCGATTATTTTAGGATTATTTCTTGTAGCTGGCGCGCTTTTCTTTCCTCTTCCTCATTCAACAGGTGGTTCTCTTGCAGACTTGCTGCGTTCTCGCGCTGATCTTGGGGAAGATGCCGCGGTAAGCCGCTGGTCGCTTTTACCGGTTATGTGGGAGCGTGTGAAAGAGGCGCCGATTCTAGGACAAGGATTTGGAGCGACGGTGACCTATAAATCGAGCGATCCTCGCATTGTTACGGCGACAGGCGGAATGTATACGACCTATTCTTTTGAATGGGGCTGGATGGATTTTTGGCTTAAATTTGGCGTTCTCGGTATTCCGGTAATGCTATGGGTTCTGTTCAGCATCGGAGGACGGTTGACGCGTGTAGCGGAACCGTGGATCGGTCGCATGGGCATTGTTCTGCTGATTGCTCTTGCCGTAACACATTTTTTTACACCATATCTCAATCACCCGCTTGGGTTTGGCGTTCTGATTGCCGCGGAAGGATTGATTGAATTTTTTGGAATAAGAAAAGCCGACTCATAGGGAGTCGGCTAAAAAGGAAGGACGTTCAGTTTGTACCGAACGTTTTTGATCCATGCCAGAGCGCGATGGCGGCTTCAAAGAATTTTTCTTGTATGACGGGGGAGGCGACCTCCTGAGCGACGCGGACGATGAGGTTTTCGTTGCACTCTTGTTCGAGTGCATCCACGGCGCAATCGACGAGCATGTCTGCACGCTCCTTGCCTTCCGCCGTTGCCTGGTCATTCTTGTCCGCCGCGGTGAATGCGGCGAGAATGATCTCGGCTCGAGGCATTTCTGCAAGCAGGTCACAAAGAAGGTTCGTCTTCAGATCAATATTTTCGCAGCGATTAATAGCTTTGAGCAGTATTTCAAGATCCGTGTCCGCTCGCGCGATGACAGCCTTCACAATGTGTTCGAGTAGCTTACGAATAAACTCTTCATCATCCATCGTTCCGTAACTATCATGATCCGCTGCGGCGATCGCGGCGAAAATGATATTGAGCTTCGGCACTGTCGTTGCAAGAAGGTCGCAGAAGATATCCATCTTCAGGTCAGGATCTGTGCAATGATCGAGAGCGCGGAGTAGTTCTTGGAGATCGGAAGCAAAACCCGTGAGCCGGTAAAGCTTTTCTCTCGTATGAGCTGCGACATTTTCATCAATGTCCGTGCATGCATTTCGTACAGCATCAATGTCGCGTGTCTTATGGGTATCCTCTGCAATAAGGAACAGAAGAAGTGCGCGATCCTCCTCGTTTTCCGAGAGTTCGACGATTTGTCTGGCAAGCGGAAATCGATTTGCTTGAAGGCAGGATTTACACATGAGATCGAGGACCTCATAGGTAAAACCCTCCTCAGCTTCTTCCAGAAGCTTCTGAACAATGACGAGCCGCGGGGGCTCCTCTTGAAGGAGATCTAGAAAGAAGCGTGAAATATAAGAAGGATTCTTCTTCTCCATGAGCGCGAAAAAGCGCTTACGCACATCTCGATCGTTCATAATTCCCTCTGTGAATGAGCATCCCCGAAGGGATGATATATCGTTGTCCAAAATGGAGTAGAAGTCAATAAGTGGCGCAGGGATTTATAAGCTGCTAGGATAATGTCAACCTATGACTATGAATACAAAATGGCTTTACCCCTTCGTTTTACTTGCTCTTATTGGAGCTGGTTGTTCATCGCCAATAACCACGCCGGAAGTTTCCGCGCCCACAGCTGCGCCAGCCGCAGGTACCCCAGCTGCTCCAACAGCTCTTGCCGGATGTTCGCATCCGTATTATCCGCTTCGCGCGGGAAGTTCGATTTCTTATCAAATGCCGACAAAAACCGGAATGCAAATCATGAAAGTGAGCGTAACGGAAAATACAGGCAATCAGGCAAAGCTGAACTATGTATTTCCGGACACGAATGTCGAATTAAAGCAGGCGCTCAAGTGCACATCCAGAGGCGTTTACCCGGAAAGTTATCTTGATTTAGCCTCTCAAATTTCTGGAGTAAGCGTAAACTCAGAAACCAAGAACGTCTCAGGACCACTTCTCCCTGCAGACGTGAAAGTCGGGAGTGAATGGGATACCTCATTTGATGTTGTTATTCATATTGATTCCGCACAGGCCGCCGCCATTGGAATAACCGAAATGAATCAGACGACGGTTATACATAGAAAAGCGGTAGAATTTGAAGATGTTACGGTTCCTGCGGGAACCTTTCATGCGTTGAAAGTTGAATCGCATATGACCAGCACGATTACGGGTATCCCGGGAATGAGTGTGCCTCGCGTTTCCGATACAACCGAATATTGGGTTGAGGGCGTTGGTCTTGTTAAGTCAGAGTCCGCATCAGGCGGAGGTTCTTCCACCATGGAAGCAACGGCAGTCGTCAAATAATAAAAACACCCTCCCATTTGGGAGGGTGTTTTTATTTCCAGTTTTTTGCGCCATTGAGATAAACATCTCCGCGCATGGTACTTTTTCCTTCGGGCTGAATTTCTTTTAGGACAAGTAGGGAATGATCTCCGCAAACAATAGCGGGATATTGATCGACGATTTCATGCGTTCCTGGAACCGCTTCCGATTCAGAGCCAAGGGATGCTGCGAGGATTTTTACGCGTTTTCCACTAAGTTCAAAAAAACATCCGGGCCAAGGTATATAGGCGCGAACGGCTCGTTCAATTTCCTTTGCGGATGTATTCCAATCAATGCGGCCATCTTCACGTGAGAGCATTTTAACAAACGTTGCCCTTGAGTGGTCTTGCTCTTTGGCAGCGATTTCCTTTTTTGCAAAACCAATCATGCTTTCGGGAAGCATTCCTGCACCAAGCTCCGCCAGTCGTTTTGAGAGCGAGGTTGTCGTATCACCGGGCTTTATGGCTTCAACAGCACTCGCTAAAACGGCGCCATGATCCATTTTTGCATCCATAAGCATAATGGAAACGCCGGTTTCTTTTTCTCCTGCTAGAATGGCTGCGGCGATAGGCGAAGCGCCTCGATATTTCGGGAGAAGCGAGGCATGTACATTTATCGCGCCAAGCTTTGAAAGATCGAGAATTCGTTGAGGAATAATTTGACCAAAACTCGCGACGGTGTAGAAATCAGCGGAAAGCTTTTTAAGCCCTTCAAAGGCTTCCTCGCTCTTCATATTTTCATATTGATACACTGGTATACTAAGAGCGACGGCCGCTTCTTTTATCGGCGGTGAAGTCAGAATGGCTTTTCTCCCAACAGGTCGATCGGGCTGCGTAATAACGGCAAGGAGTTCAAAACGATCGTCTTTTGCGAGACGACGGAGAATGGGGACAGCAAAGTCGCTGGTACCAAAAAAAACGATTTTATGCGAAGACATATTAAATATGTTTTCCGGTTTTAATCATACGTTCCGCTTTATCGACAAAAAGGATTCCGTTCACATGATCAATTTCATGCTGCCAAACAATGGCCGGAAAACCTTTTACATCCATTTCTTCCATGCGACCATGGCGGTTCATGGCACGGACGCGAATCTTTTTATGGCGCTTCACGATTCCATAAACGCCGGGAACGCTAAGACAACCCTCTTCGCTTTCCACCATCGTGTCAGAAGCCTTGATAATTTCCGGATTGATCCAGCTCTCTATTGTTCCGGTTGGATTGATAATGATCGCTCGAATATTGCGGCCAATTTGCGGACTCGCAATACCGACGCCATCTTCAACAAGCATGGTGGCGGCGAGCTTATCCAAGTACGCTTGAAACTCCGGTGTTAAAATTTCATCCATGCTTAATACGCGCGAATGTTCGCGTAAGCTCGGTGTTGGATCTTTGACGATAGGAAATGTTTCTTGATTCATGAAGGGGATACACTAGCGAAAAAAGGCGACTGGGTCAAGGTCTATGATGGCGGATGATGCCAGCGGGGTCAATGTGGAAATAAGCTTTGATTCAACCATGTCTTGAGGAGGAAGGATATGACAAATGAAGCGGGGCTTCATGCTCTTGGTCCGAAAAGATACGGGAAAAGGGCCACGCAGTTCGGCTGTATTTCCTAAAAGCGTCTGTGCCTGTTTCATCCATGTATCGGCATCGGATTTATCGCCGGTAATAATCACCTTTACAAGACGATACGCGGGCGGATATTTGAAGGCACAACGCTCTTCAAGTTCATGCGTTCTCCAAACATCATATCCGGACTCCGTAAGCCAGGGCGGCCATTTTTGATAAGAATCTTCCGGTGTTTGAATAATGAGGCTTCCTTGTTTTGCGGCGATTTGATCTGCCAGTCTTCGGAATGCAATTGCATTTCGCTCATCTCTGCGAATATCTTCGCTCGCGGCGGATGCGAGAAAATTCGGATCCGTTACCAAAACAAGGCAATGTTCAGGATAGGGGGCTTCAAGCTCCGCAGAAAGAGTTGTCCGCCACTCCAAAAGAAGATCGGGTAATGCTTCCTTTGCTTTTTTCTGGAGACGCTCAATACCGGGGAGCGCTTTCCCTAAGTCGATGCCTCCGCAGGTTTTACATGTCGCGGGAGCCGGTTCGTGAAATCCACAAAGTCGACACACGGCTTGTATTCCTTGCAGGGAAAGTGGAAAGTCACACTTTGGACATGTGGCGGTCCATCCACAATCTCGGCAGTTGAAACGCGATGCTGTACCGCGTACGCCGTGAATCACAATGCGCGGCCCTGCATGTTCTTGCAGAAGATTAAGAGCATCCGACTGAATAAAGGGAATGGGGGAATAGCCATTCGGATGTCGGATAATAACTTCCAGAGGACAGGTAATTACGGGAGCGGCTTCCTGCACGTGTAAGGGTGGTGTTAGTCCATAAGCGCGAACGGATGAGACTTCCTTCGCCCAGAGCGCGAGTTTACGCGAGTCGAATCGGGGAGAGAGCTCGTCGTTTTTATGATCGTCATTTTCCGGTTCATCAATAAGAACATCGTCGGCCAAAGGAGAAAGCCAGGCTCCGATACGCGTTGAAACAAGAATGCCTTCTTTTTGAGAGAGAAAATCATGCCAAGCTCGAAAAGCCGCGCCGCCGGCAAGATCGCTCGTGAGCACGGGTGCTGATGAAAGCGCGCGCGAAAGTTCCTCCGCGCGATGCTTCCAAGGCGTAAGTATAAGCACGCGCCTCGTCTTAGCTTGTTTTTTAGCAAAAGCCGCAAGAGCTTCTCTTGGCGTGTTTTTCCAGACAGCCGTTACATCAGCCACGGGAAGCTGTGTTTTATAAACGGGAACTTGGTTTACTTCTCTTTTAGGTAGTTGTCTCAGCCAGGATTTTAAAACGGCGGGCTTGGAAGTGAATGTATGTTTCGCCGTTTGAGAAAGGAGTTTAAGAAAAAGGGGAGGAAAGACGACGTCTTCTCGCACAGAAATAATTTCTGCGGCTCGATTGGCAAAATCACTCGTAGCATGCAGGGACTCCACGATGGCCAGATGTTCTTGTTTACGAAAAGGGATGCGAACCATCATTCCCGGTTTTAAAGAAAGCGTGTCTGGGATGGCATAATCAAAACCATCTACCCCAATAGGCGTTCGAAGAAGAGGGATGACGGTTGCGAACATGATTAGCCGAGCGTATAGCGAACGGTGAGATATCCGACGCCAAACGGTGCTTCATAGCAGAGCTCATTTGGCGTGACATTCATATCAGCAAGACAGCCAAAAAGCGTCAGAATGGGCTTGTATCCGCATTGACCAGCTTTTTCAAGCAAGGACACGGGAATGCGCAGAAGGCTTTCAGCATCCCGCTTCACGACTGCTTCTCGGATGAGTCGATCAAATTCTTCGCCGCTCTCGGTATGTCCTTGCGGGGCATTCGTGTTCGTGTGATGAGACAGATCAGCCGAAGCGATCACGGCAACGCGAGATGTCTCAGAGTGAAGTATTTCTTTTAAAAGTTGGCCGAATTCATAGTGGCGTGCCGCATCAAGCCCTGACATGGCAATGGGAAGAATTCGTACGGAAGGAATTTGCGATGTCAGAAGAAGCAGCGGGACGGAAAAACCAAAATCGAGCTCCTCCGCGTCCGTCAGAGCAAAAGGAAATTGTTTCGATCGCATAAATCGATGGACGCGATCTAAAGTAAGAAAGTCCGGCTTCATTTCAAACGTGGTTCCATGATCTCCGAATTCCTTCAGACCCCCGTGGAAATCCTCTGCCACCAAAGCGCTCATCGCATCTGGATACATGGGTGCATGGGGCGAGAACATAACAATCGTGTCGACTTTCGAAACATACAGAGCTTTTTCAAGCTCGGAAAAAGCTTGTCGCGTTAAAGCGAGTTTTTCTGTTTGTTCTTTTCCGATCGTCGGAATAAGAAGAGGGGAATGGGGAGTGATGGCGGCAAAAACGATCATAGATCTGATTGGGTTGCAAGCGTTGTCTGAGGCGTCGCTACAGGCGCCTGCGTCAGATTAATTGGGAGGCCTTTTGGATATCCGTCAACGAAGTCATCGGCCAGGGTAATGACATTACGCCATTTCCAGCCCATTGCTTCAAAAACTTCTCCACTGAGTATCGGGCGAAGCGTACCTTGTTCAACGACATAAACATCAGGAGCCGTCGTTGCGCGAATAAGTTCGCCGTCTCGAAGCGTATAAACGCCCTTGTCTGAAAATTCATCAAACTGCGCTTGTGGAAGCTTCTTCGGAGTCCAGCCTTTAAAATACAAAGAGAGAACCGCCTGGTTTGGAATACGCTGCTTAAAACCATCTTCGAGATACCAAATAGTTCCTTTCGGATCTTGTGCAAGAATACCGGTTGGGAATTGCGTGGTAGAGGTAATATCGGCTCCATCATCATATTGAGTTGCATCATCATAAGACACGTCTATAACATCGTCTTCAAGAAAGCCGAGTGCACGAAAAACGGCCATGCTCGATATGTGGCGCTTTTTATCGCTCGTAATCAGATAAATGGCTCCGTCCGGTGTTTTAATGAGGGAATAATTAGGAAAGGCGATTTGTTTTCCCGTTGTATAGGAGCCGAGCTGGCTATCTTCAACGTCGAAGATTTTATCCGGATCCATTATGCTCGCGACAACAGCAATACTGTGGAATCGACGCTTTGTTCCAAAACGAATCAAGTAGATATCCTTTGAGGTTTTTCCTCGCACAACAGAACCCTCCGGTAAGTCAACAGAAAACCAGCGCTGCCAAATATGCCAAAGATTCAAATTACCATGAATATGCGGCGTATAGGTATAGAGCATGGCCGTAGCATTGTTTTGCGGCGTCACAGGAATGCCATCAATGGTTTTTAATATTCCGGGGGCATAGCCGGAGATGGTTGTTCCTCCTACCAGAATCTGTTGCAAATAACGCTCACGATGCTGCTTTGCCGCATACTCAAGCTGGTTTGAAAAACCTTTATAGGCTTGAATGCGGGGATCATCTTTTGAACAGCTATCACACACGGCAAAACCTGTTGCCCAATCAAGTTGTCTTTGTGAAGGATTTGGATCGTCGACGAGGCTTTGTTCTTTTTGAAGAAGGGCGAGAAGATATTTTGGATTTATTTGATAGCTGTTTGCAATACGCCAAATGATATCCGCCGGAGACTTCATGAAGCCGTCGATATCTTTCATGAGAATGTGGCCGAGCGCTCCATGGCTTGCGAGAAAAAGCTTGAGGTCTTCATAAGACATTTCAACACGAAAAATGTCATGATCGCTGAGAATGGCGTCCGGATTGAAACCTTGAACCATATCTTCCGGAGGAATGACGGCGACTTCTGCCGCGAGGGCATTGAGCGGTCCGGTGCCCAAAATCAGAAAGGCGAGAAAGACAAGAAAGAGACGCATGACAAAAGGATGCTTCATGCGGTAAGGTTAGCATGTTTTCCAAGACCACAAAATGCCTCTCATAAAAAGCTCCAGGCGCCTTGATACTCTCATTATCTCCTTATTATTTTTAGGGGCGGTTGCTTTGGCGTCCGTTCTTCCCTCGCTCAATTTAACGGTATTTTCTTCTCCTGATGAAACGGCGGCCTTCCTGGTTTCCGAACGTTTAGCCCATCAACAGCCGGTTGTCGTCGCGGAGCCTTTAGCCGAATTCTTTTCTTGGTTACATCCGCGAAGCTGGATAAGCCAATCGAAGAGCATCGCACCGGTTGGATTTCTCGGCTGGTCTTGGTTTTTAAGTTTTATAGGAATATTCGGCAGCCTATTGATTCCTTGGGCCGCTTCCATTATCACGGCTTCCGGCGTTGTCCCACTGTTTCTTTTATTAAAGTCACGGTTTGGCAGGGGAGCGGCGGTTATGGGCTCGCTCGTGTACGCGACATTTCCCACGATCGTGTTTTATACAAATAGAAGTCTCTTTTCCAATGGCGCTTTTATCACCTTCGGACTTTGGCTTTTTCTTTTGATTCAAAAACTTGTTCAAATGGAAGAGCGTGGAAAAGGAAGCGTACTCTATCGACGAGCGGCTTATGTGTTGGTTGGACTCATGACGGCACTCACGCTTTCTTTCCGACCCTTTGAAGCCATCTGGTTTCTTCCGTGGCTTTTATGGATGGGTCGCAAGCTCTCTCCAACAAAAGGGGAAACGTACGCACTTACATTTGGAGTTTTATGCGTTGCACTTCCTTTAGCTTTGCAAGCAAATCTTGCCTATGGCTCTCCTTGGCTATCGGGCTATCTCGTTCATGATAATCCGGTTGCGCAAGTTCTTCATCTACAGGCCACCGAGCAAACAGCGGCGCAGGGGAGTAACGTCCTTTTTCGGTTTCTCCCATTCGGCCTTCATCCGAGAAACGCTATCTGGAATATCAGACATTTTCTTCTAGAATTTTTGTGGCCGTGGATTTGTTTGTTTGTCGCTGCGACTATTGTTTATGTACGCTTGCAAAGGCGTGCCGGAAAGAAACTTATTTCCGCGCCGATCATTCTTATGGCATGGACCACGGGAATTCTGTTTGTCGTCTATGGGAGCGGTCTCTATCTAGACAATGTTCGTGTGGGCGCCATTACCATTGGAAATTCTTTTTTACGTTATCTCGTTCCGCTCGTACCTATTCTCGCTTTCGCCACAGCCTTCCTCTGGAAAGAGGCTATTCGTTTTAAATATGCACGTCCAATCATTGCACTCTTTATTCTTCTGCTCTGCCTCTACGGTCCCTTTAAGGCTTACATAGAAGATGACGAAGGTTTATTTTATACGCGACCGGAGCTCATGCGCTATGCCGAACTTCGTCAAGAAACCGCGAAATGGTTTGGAGAGAAAGATATCATTCTATCGGAACGTTCTGATAAAATATTTTTTCCAAATTTCCGTGCGGTTTCTCCCTTGCCCAGCCCGGAGGAAATTGGACGCCTGATAAAAGACAGCGGAGTCAAAGCCGCGCTTTATGTCAGACCTCTTTCGCAAAAAGATCGTGACAGTTGGAGAGAGCAGGGAATTGAACTCGACGATCTCACTTCATCCGGGAGGGAACGCCTCTATTTACTTCGTTCAATACGTCCATGAAATCTTTAAGTTCTTTGCGCGTTATCGCAATCGCACTTCCTTGGTTAGCGGCTCTCTGTGTCGCGGGCTGGCTGTTTACGATTCATTATCCCGCAAGTGGCATTATTCATTTCTCAGGCACGTTTGATGGGAGCAGCCCCTGGTTGCACGCATTTGAACCTGGGGAGCGTGTTAATTCTCCCGGGCCGCAGTCAGATGGATGGGTTGGGCAACGAATTTTTGATCAGCCGGTATATAATTCCGCGCGCGTTCCAGGGGCATTTGATGATGTTCAAATAGCCTTGGAACTTCGCTCATTGCGTCAGCCGCTTGTTGAATTAGGTATGTTGAGAGACCCGGAAACGTTTTCTTTTGAAATGCAGCCGCTTTGGAGCGAGGCTCTTTCTTCCGGTTGGCGCGAAGTAACGACGGAGGGTCTTCATGGATACGTCCTCGAAAATCAGCCCGACAGCGCTTTGTTCAGCTCTGATCTGAATCAGATTATGACCTGGGATGCGACAACCACTCCGCCGGCATGGAATGACGAGCCGAGAGCGCTGCACGGATACGATGTTTCTTTACGCGGACAACATGATTTTCATATTATTCCGGTGAATGGTTCTATCCATTTCGAGTTTCTCCTTCAGGACATGAACCGCTCGCGTGAAGGAAAAAATATCGCTGCATTCAGACTAACGAAAGGGGATGAACTTATTTGGACAGGGGCGGGAACGGTGAGCGGAATCACGGACAATCGCCCGAGTATTGTTTTCTCAAGAACCATTGATGTCCAGAATCTTGATCCGGGAGTCTATCATCTTTCCTTTGTCGCAGATGATGACCTTTTTATTCGTGAAATAAAAACGACGGCACGTCATTGGGTAATCGGCCCTCGCCTTTATTTTGGCGATGAAGTCGGATTTCATACAACGAGCACTCCAAGCTTAGCTTGGTCGAATTCTCTGCATATTGTTGCAGACACATTTCACACGGAGGGGCTGCAAACAATTTCCTTCGGTTCGAACACGGCGCAACTTCGTGAAACGCATACGCCCTATGCGCTTGCCCGCGATCCGGAAGAACAGAGCGGAGCCGTACGCTTTTCAGCGCCAAAGGGGAACGTTCGGCTCATTGCGGATGGGTATTTCGCCTTGGAAGAGAGTGCGCTCTTTCTCCCGAGTCCGCGCAGACTGACGGCGGAAAGCCATCCGAAAGAAGAGGGCATTATTGCGGTGATCACGCCCTATAAACAACCGCAAGAACTTTTCGATGGTTGGTATCGAGCAAATGCGAACTATCAAATAATAGGGGATCCGGATACGCTAAAATTTTCTCTTGCAGCGCCGGGTATCGCAAGCCGAAGCGGAGCCATCGACATTCGATCCTTCTCTCTCACCTACGAAAGGCCGGCCCTGTCGTGGAAGGAATGGCTCCAATCTGTACGTAGAGAAATTAGCTCCGCTTGGAGACGCTTATAACCTCTATGAATCACTTAAAGAACTTCCTTTCTCTTTTACTGGAACACACGGGAAAAGCCTTTTCAATTTCGACCTTGCTTCTGGTAGGTGCAGAGTATCTTGTACCCGGTTCTGTTTTGCCATTTTTAAATCTCTATCTCTTGGGCGCTGGTGCCGTTCTTTTATTGGCAGCTTTTCCAGGACGATCTGTTTCTTCTAAATGGAAAACGCGTGTGCTTATTTTTTCCATGGGGCTTGTATTTATTCTGATAACGATGCAGGTTTTGGCTCCCTTTTCAAAAACAAAGAGTCTCATAATGGTGGTTCTTGTGGGCATTGTCATCACCTTGCCATGGCTGCATACTGGGGAAGAATATTTGGAACAAGAGGATTAATACCGTCTTATATCATAGCTATGAACGACCAAACAGAAACCATTTTTGCAAAAATTCTTCGAAAAGAAATTCCTTCCGTCGCCGTGTACGAAGACGATGACGTGTATGCTTTTTTAGATGCGCATCCGGTTAATCCGGGGCATACGCTCGTCATTCCAAAAAAGCCGAGCAAAGGCTTCTTGGATGCAGAACCTGAAGTTCTTGAAAAGCTTATTGTCGCGGTACAGAAAATTACGCAGGCTGTAAAAATTGGCATGAAGGCCGACGGAATAAACCTCCATCAAAATGAGGGTGCGGCTGCAGGTCAAGAAGTTTTTCATCTTCACATTCATATCATCCCAAGATTTGAAAACGATGGATATGAGCATTGGCATGGAAAGTCCTATACTTCTGAAGAAGAGGCGGAGAAAACGGCGAACGAAATACGAAAAAATCTCGTGTGAATTTACAGGAATTACCGGTTCTTTTTCAGCGCGGTTCCGCCCGCCGCCTTACAGCGCGCGTAACCGCCAAGGGGCTCGTCGTCCGCGCGCCCGCGCGAATGTCTTCTGTGCAGGTGGAGACGTGGCTACGGCAAATTCGTCCAAAGCTCGAACGGCGTTTAGCGCGTACGCCTTTTCACCTTATTCACGTTCCGCATGAAATGAGTGGGGGAGCTTCGGTGAGACTTCTGGATACGCTTTTTCAAATATTATGTGAAGAAAAACCACGTTCATCCGTGCGCGTTCTTGCAGACACGATTTACCTAAAAGGTCCTTCTGATTTGAAAAGGAAACGCGCGCTTGAACGCTGGTGTATTCGTCGTCTTCATGAGGAGGCGGAGCCTCTTGCACGAACATTCGCGAAGCAACTAGATGTCTCTTTTGAAAAGCTGCTTATCCGAAGTTATCGAAGCCGTCTAGGAGCTTGTTCTTCAGATGGAAAGCTGCAGCTTCATTGGGGTATTATTTTTCTTCCCCGTGTATATCGGGAAGCGATTATTGCGCATGAAGTCGCGCATATTCGAGCGCCGCATCATCAAGCGGATTTTTGGAAAACAGTAGAAGAACTCGCGCCCGGAGCGCATGGTTTGCACAGCGATCTGCGAAAAATTGGACCGTTTCTTTTCTTTTAATTATTCAAGTGTAATCTGCCAAAGCCCATGCTTTCCATTTTTATCGGCTGCGACATACAGGACGCCCTGGTCAACGGAGAGGTCGTAGATGTGATCGAATGAGCCAAGATTTGTTATTTGATGACCACCTCTTGAATCAAGTTCAAAGGCAAAAACATTTGTCTTACTTGCGACAAATACGGAAAGTCCGCTTCGGTGCCAAGTTGCGCGAACAACAAAATCACTTTGCCGCCAGAGCGTTTCCGGAGCCTGGTCTAATCGCCAGAAAATAACTTCATTTTCATTCAAGAGTATTGCCGTGGGTTGGCTCGCGCTCGTGAGCCAGTCGGGCCAGCCACCTCTTGTTTGATTACTGCTTGGAGTGGGCGAAGCGAGTTTAAAAGAGAGCCATTGAAATCCGTTTTTTAAAAGGGCATAATCGTTTTTCAATGCGGCAAGCCGCCAGTCTCCTTCCGGAAGAGAAAGGCGCCGCTGATCAAAATTAAATTCATGCAAAAGAAGCACCGAGGTACCGGTTGCTTTTTGCAGAGCGAACGTATCGCTTTGGTCCACGGCATCAGTCGTAAGTGGTGTTCTTACAAGCGAACCTGTTTGCGGATTAACTTCATAAACCGCATCATCCGCAGCCCGATGCAAATTATTTCCGTTCCAGAAATAGAGACCAGCTGGAAGCGGATTTGTTTGGAGGGGAGTGATATCTGTGCGAGACCACCAAGTAAGGGCTTGCGTATCTTCTCCCCCGACAAGAATTGTTTTTCCATCTTCACTCCAGCGCAGAAGCTCATGTGATCCGCTGGCGCTCCCGCTGAGTACAACGGGAGATGATGCCCCTGTACGCGGAGACCATGTGGAAAATGTCGTTATTGCATCAAATGTTGATGCAATACCAAGTAGTCCCCGCTGGGCGCTGCTTGTAAGTGCGGTAACGGGATTTGAGAGAACGAGTTGTGGTTCCACGTCACGCCAAAGCCAAACGGTATTCGCAAACGTTACCTGCTCGGGTCGGACGTTAAGTCGCTTTTCCCATGGGTGATAGGTATCGCGTTCGAGGCGGATCGTGTGGTCGCCGGGAGCCATGTTTTGAAAAGTAACCGGCGTATATTTCTCGGTAAACGTATCATCAATATAAACGCGCGCCCCGCGAGGCGTTGAATCGACAATAAGCGTTCCATTGCGTTCGATGACGGTTTTTTTTGTGTTGAGACGGTAACCACTTGTGTAAAAAATCAATACAGGAGCCGTGGCAAAAAAGATGGCAGCAAAAATCCAGGGGATAATCTGTCGGTGAAATGGGGCGCGATAAACGGATCTCGACATAGCGTTGAAGAAAGGATACACTCAAACGCGTCGAGAATCTAGAAAAAAGAAAATTTTGACGGATTGAGAATCGGAGAGAAGCGTTCTCCATTACCCTCAATCCGTTTCATTGCTATATGAAAATGGTTATACAAGGTGGCAACAAATTGAAGGGCCGCGCGCATATCAATGGAGCGAAAAACGCAATCGGGCCGCTTGTCGCAGCCACGTTGATTGTAAAAGGGGACGTGTATTTCAAAAACGTTCCGAAGCTCACGGATCTTCAAAATCTTCTGGAGATTATTGAAGGCATGGGCGCAGAAGTTGAATGGGTGAAAGAGCATGAGCTTCGCATCAATACGAAAAATATTGATCCGGGCAAGCTCGACAAGAAAAAAATGAAGCGCATGCGTTTTGCGATTCTGCTTCTTGGACCAATGCTCGCTCGTTTCAAAAAAATCCTCGTACCGGAACCGGGCGGATGCTCAATCGGAAATCGCCCGATTGATACGCATATTTTCGCTTTGAGTTCTCTGGGGGCAAATATTGAAACGGAATCAGATGGAAGTTTGTGCATGCGAACGAAAGAGCTGAAAGGAAATTACATTATCCTTCCCGAATTTAGCGTAACGGCAACGGAAAACCTTGTGATGGCTGCCGTGTACGCAAAAGGGAAGACAAGTATTCGTCTTGCAGCCGCCGAACCGCATGTACAAGATCTCTGCCGCTTCTTAAATGCTGCCGGTGCAAAGATCAAAGGCGTGGGAACGCATGAAATTGAGATCGAAGGCGTTTCGTCTTTGAAGGCTCCAAAAAAAGCATGGACGGTCGTTCCTGATATGCTCGAAATTGGCACATTTGCCGCTGCAGCCGCGCTGACAAAAGGAGACATCGAAATTGGCCCCGTTGTACCGGAACATCTTGATGCAGTCGTGAGCGCGATGCGTCGCGCCGGAATTCCTTTTGAATTAACCAAAACATCACTTCGCGTAAAGTCGCTGGGTCGGATGAATGCCTTTCATAAACTTCAGGCGCTTATTTATCCGGGATTTCCAACCGATCTTCAAGCCATATTCGGTTTGATTGCAACGCAAGCGCATGGAACAAGTTTAATTCAAGATCCGCTTTTTGAAGGACGCATGGGCTATGTAAACGAGCTGATTAAGATGGGGGCAAATGTCGTTATTGCGGATCCGCATCGCGTGATCATTACCGGACCAACGCCTCTGCGAGGAACGGAGATTCGAAGCCTCGATCTTCGCGCGGGTGCGACTATGGTGCTCGCTGGTTTGATCGCGGAAGGGGAAACCATTATTCACGATGCGGAAATGGTGTATCGCGGATACGAGGCTCTGGATGAGCGTCTAAGAGCTCTGGGAGCAGACATTCAAATTTCTCATGAATAATCTATGATTCAAATTTTATCGAAACAGAACAAGGCGCATTATCGTTTTGCTCTCCCCCTTCTCATTATAGGTGTTGTATTCGGCATCTTTATCGGTCGCGCTTGGACGCAGGCACAAGCATCGACTTTGCCGATTTCGGGAAGTTACTCAGCGAGCGGAACGGTCGTCGGTATTGGCCAAACGCCTCCATCGGATATCGTGTCTCAAGATGTAGAGTTTCGACAGTTCTGGGATATCTGGCGACTCTTAAAAGATAAATATTATAAACAGCCCATAAGCGACAAAGAATTGTTCTATGGAGCCATGCAGGGCTTGGCAGCGGGTTTGAATGATCCCTACACGCATTATTTTCCGCCTGTAGATGCGGAAGAGTTTCAGAAAGCTTTATCTGGAAAATTCAGTGGCATCGGGGCTGAAATAGGCGTGAGAAATGATCATCTGACCATTATCGCTCCGCTTCCGGAATCACCAGCAGAAAAGTCCGGCGTGAAATCCGGTGATCTTATTACCGCTGTAGACAGCGTTGATACAACGGGATGGAGCGTGGAAGAAGCTGTTTCAAAAATCCGCGGAGAAAAAGGAACGGACGTTGTTCTTAGTATCTATCGTGAAAAGGCAGATAAACCTTCATTCGACGTAACGATCATGCGCGATGAAATTCAGATCAAGAGCGTGAAAAGCGAAGAGCTGGATCATGGCATTATTAAAATCGACGTCACGAATTTCAACGAAGACACGCGTGCAGGATTTGACACAGCTGTACGCGATGCCGCGCAGAAGAATCCGAAAGGCATCATCTTGGACTTGCGCGGTAATCCTGGCGGCTTTCTCGATACGGCGCTTTTCATGGCCGGCGAATGGGTGGGTGAAGATGTCGTTGTGAAAGAACGTCGACAAGGTGAAATTGTGGAGACCTTAAAAGGAACGGGGCATGGTCGCTTTGCCGGTATTTCGACGGTTGTTCTCGTAAATGGCGGATCAGCCAGCGCTTCAGAAATTGTAGCGGGAGCTCTTCAGGACTATGGTCTTGCAATGATTGTAGGTGAAAAAACATTTGGAAAAGGTTCCGTTCAAGATTATGTGAACCTTCCAGACGGATCGGCTTTGAAAGTAACAATTGCGGAGTGGCTTACTCCGAAAGAACATACGATTAACGGCACGGGCCTTGAACCGGACCTTGTCATTGAAAGAACCACAGCTGACTATGAACAACAAATCGACCCACAGCTCGATCGCGCGATCGGGATCCTCGACGGGACGGCACCCGCGCCCGCAAAGGACAAGGCGGGGGAATAATCAAAAACGGGCAGCCCATTTTCGCACGGAGCTTTCTGCGGGCGGTATTATTTATCGAAGGCGGGGAGGACATGTAGAGATTTTCTTCATTAAAGATCCGTACAATAGATGGACGTTTCCAAAAGGACATCAAGAAAACAAAGAGACGCTTGAAGAAACGGCTGTTCGTGAAATTCAAGAAGAAACTGGTCTCGAGAATCTAAAGTTCATTGCTCCTATCGGGAGAACGCTTTTTCGATTTCGACGTGAAGGAACCATCATAGAAAAAACCGTTCACTTCTTTTTGTTCGAAGCCTCTCCAGAAGCAAAGGAAATAATGACGGGTGAAGGCGCGATTTGGGAGGCGACATGGGTGAAAGCGCATAAGGCGTTTTCCACAAGCGGATATCGCAATCTCGATCGTCTTCTTTCAAAGGCGCTTCGCCTTATTTCTCATGAAGAAAGACAACAAAAAGGGATTGGCATGAAACCGAATTTGCGCTCAAGAAGAGCATAAATAGCGAAGTTCTCCACTGGACATATCGTGGTCCGCTTTCTACGATATCTTCGTATGAATGACCCCGTTCCACGCTCTTTAGGACTCGCTGCTGCTGTTTTTCTTTTTTTTGCGCTTACAACAAGCGCGCATGCAGCGGAGATAACCATTTTTCACATGGCGGATGGCAGTTATTATCACCCTGCCTCCGGTATCCATGGAACAACCGAAGAAGAAGTTCTCCAACAACTAAAAACAACGAGCAATAGCGCGACGCTTGTTTCGGCGCCAGTAATTCCAACGGCAACTTCCGCAGTCGCATCTCGCGTGAAAGCGCCAAAGGTTTTTCAAATGGCTGATGGAACATTCTATCATCCGGGCAGCGGTCTGCATGCGGCGAGTGCAAATGATCTCTATATAAAGTTAGGTTTGGATCCGAACAATTTAATTTTTGAAGACACGAGTGACAGCCTCTCGGCCGACGTGGAACAAAAGCCTCCGATGATTGCCGCGGTAGAAAGGGCTCAGGCAAGTTTACAGAAACAAATCGACGAAGACGAAGCAAAACTTTCCGCTCCAGAAATCGTGACGAGCGATGCAACCTGGCGCGATGTGACGCTTGCTGTTTGGAATAAAAGAACCGAAGAAATCACCTTTCTTAAGGGAAAGAAAAATGGCACGCAACTTCAGCTTGAGCAGGATGCAGATGTAAAAGTTGCGCGTACGAACTACGTAAATAGCGAATATGTGCTTGGCGACAAAGATACGCTCGTTGTTGCCGTGCGCTATCCGATTTTGAAGAAAATTGCTACGTCCAAGTATGAAGTGCATGACGTGGTTTATTCGCCCTTCTCAAAAGATTTGTATGTTCCAGAGGTCATACAAGAAGGGGAGAACTATATTAACGATGTAGTCGATCAGGCCTTTCAAGTCATGCGAGATAAGCAGGTTCCGTCGAGAGCTTATCCCGGAAAACTCATGGCGGACGTTGTGGACAAAGATCTTTTAAAAACGCTCATTATCATCGAGCACAGCGATATAACGTCTTTATCAAGAAATCCGGAAGATGCAGTCAATCGCGTATTGGCAACATTCGGACTTAATAAAGGAAGTACATATAATTATGCAAAATCCGGAGCCGGTGCTCTCGGTATCGCTCAATTCATGCCAAGCACATATACCTCTTTTGTCCGCAGAACGCAGCTCGCATTAACGCCGGATTTTGAAGCGGGCATGTTTGATCATGAAAATGCCGTGCGTGCGCAAGCCGCATATCTTGATGATGCGCTTGCTTCGCTCCCATCCGTGGCGCGAGAGATTGGTATGGGTGACGCAAAGGTGAAGGAATATTTAGCCGCTTCTTATAATGGCGGATACGCGAAAGTAAAAACGGCTATGCAGATCTGGGACGAGCAAATAAGCGGAGAACTCGCGCCCTATGAAATAAAATCTCGTTCGCGTTTGCATGCGGAAACCATTCAATATGTTAAAAAACTGCGTTATGCTTTGCCGCAAATCATGGGCATGAATCCGCAGACACAAACCATCTAATGTCAGACAAACTCGAGAGCGTTGCAGAGGAATTGGTGCGCTCAAAAATCTTAGGATCGCGAAAAGGTTCTTCTGAACCCGCTTCAGAACATTCTTTTCGGGTACGTGATGCGCTAAAGCGATATGGCTATGCGGAAGACGTAATTTTAGCCGGGCTATTGCACGACACTATTGAAGACTCCGAAGTTACCGAAGCAGAGCTCAGAGAACTCGGTTTTTCCGATAGAACTAGGGAGCTTGTTCTTCTTTGTACACATGACGAGCGGATTAAAGATGGCAGCGAGCGCTGGATTGTGATGATGGCAAATCTCATTAAAGCAGGCGACAAAGAAGCCTGGGCGATTAAAACGGCAGACATCACAGATAATCTACGCAGCTGTCACACCATGGCGAAAGAACGTTGTAAATTCATGCGCGAAGCAAAGGGCCCCTTCTTTCTCAATATATCCAAAAGCGCATTAGAAAACACGCCGATTTGGGAGGAATTAAAAAAAGAGCTCGCGTAATTCAGACGAATCTACAAGCTCTTATCGACGGTGTTTTATAAAAAGTTTGTACACAAAAGAATGCGCTCGCATTCTTTTTCTTTTTGGGCTAACATATTTACAACCTATGAAAATGTTTGGAACGCCATCACTTGAACTACCAAGCGCAGAAGAAGAGCGCAAGCGGGGAGCGCAGGAGCACTACACGAAGTATGAAGAGTTCATTAACGAGCGCATACAAGAATTGTCGGATATATTAAATGAGGCGAAGGAGCATAATATCGATCTTGACAATGACTATGATGAACGTATGCATGATCCGGCCTATCGTGAGATGCGAGACCAGCTTCTTGCAAAGCGCACAAAAGCCCTCATGTTACTCGAAAAGGCAGAGATGAAGCGAGATAAGTTAGAAAGGGAGCACGGTGTCACACGCCACATTGACGCATAAAACAATTAAACAGGATCTTTGGGAATCATCGCGCGCAGTCTTTCTAAGAAATTCTGCGCGGTTTTGGTTAGATCCGTTCCTTCTTTAGAAATAAACACCGCGCGATCGCGTGTTCCGGTTCCGCCAAAAGGACGTAGGAGCTCGGCTGCTGAAAGTGGGGGAGTTGCGTAAACATGTACGCGAATGCCGTCGCGTTCCTGCATGAAAATCGCAACGACTTTCGCTTCAGGCGCATAGGCGACAAGTTCGTCTACGATACCTTCAATGTCCGCAGGCTTTGCGCCGGCTTCAAGAAAATCTCCTTCGGTGAGCGAAGTCCAAACAAGTCCAATATCACGATCTTGTTCGAGCCGGGCGAGCGCGCGTCCCCAGAGTTTTAAAGTCGCAACCGAACGATTTCGCCAGAGCGAAGTAACAATTTCGCCGCGGCGTGCTCCGCGTTCAATCAACTCCGAAGAAACGGCAAGCGTTCGTGGTGTAACATTCGCTGTTCGGAAGCTGCGCGTTTTCGAAATCATCCCGGCAAGAATCGCGGTCGCAATATCCGGCGTCAGGTGCATATCATTCCAATCTTTCACAAACGTGTAGAGCGCTTCCGTTGCGCTTACGGCATTTAAATCAACAAGATTTACTTGGCCCCAATATTCATTCGTAGAATGATGGTCAATATTAATAACAGACGTGCGATAAAAGAAATCGGCCTTTGAACGAAATGCTTCTCCGAGCGAGGCCATATCCGGAATATCAAGCGCGATAACGAGATCATAGCGATCATCCCCATGGCGGAATGTAAAGTCCTTTGGAGTCCATTCGCTGTGCTTTGGTATGACGGTAATATCAAGCTTTCCATCCTTCACGTCATACATGAGCTCGGAGAGGGGAACACGGCTCACATCAAGCGTAAGATGAAAAGTTCGAATGGCGCCAAGCGTATCATGCACCAGCGGTTTTTCGGAAAGGAACTTTGGGCGATCTGCCTCCTGCCATCCGGGAATAACCACATCACAGCTCTTGCCTAATTTTTCAAGAAGAAGACCTGTTGCGATCGCCGCGCAAGCCGAATCAACCGTCGGGTGTTCCCGCGTGACGACGAGGATATGAGAGGCGCGGCTTACAAGCTCAACCACCTGTTCATGTGACTTCAAGGCCATGAAATGAATATTCGCAAAATATTGAGCGAATAGCCCATAATACGGGACAATGCTCAAAATGTCAAACAATCGGCCTAAATAGGCGAGGTTCAATATTTCCCTTATTTAAGCCAAAAAATCCCTTCATTCATTCAATAAGGAAAGGTCTAGGCGCAAGAAGGATTGTTCGTTACCATAGGCAAATACTATGCCTAATAAAAAAGAGTGGCCGAAAGCATACGATGCAAGCAGCGTAGAAGACGCGATGTATGAAACATGGGAAGCTTCGGGATTTTTCAATCCGGATCAGTTACCCGATCGAAATCAAAATGGCGAGCCATTTTGTATCATGATGCCACCGCCAAATGTGACGGGTGTTTTGCATTTGGGCCATGCACTTGAAGATTCACTCATGGACACGATGATTCGCTTTCAGCGCATGCGTGGGAGAAAAGCCTTGCTTCTCCCCGGCACAGACCACGCAGCGATTGCAACGCAGGCAAAGGTTGAAAAGATATTGATGGAACAAGGGATGAAAAATCCGCGCCAAGAACTTGGTCGTGAGAAGCTCGTGGAAGAAATTCGCACCTTTGCTGAAAAATCAAAGGCAACGATTTTATCTCAAATCCGCAAAATGGGAACGAGCTGTGACTGGTCTCGTCTTGCGTACACATTCGACGAAGCTCGGAGTAAAGCCGTTAATGAACTTTTTGTGCGCATGTACAATGACGGACTTATCTATCGTGGTTATCGCGTGGTGAATTGGTCCGTGAAAGGACAGTCAACCAGTTCCGACGATGAAATTGTATATGTGGAGCGCCCAGGAAAATTGTATACATTCAAGTATGCAAAGGGTTTCCCAATGTCGATTTCAACCACGCGCCCGGAAACGAAATTCGGAGACACGGCTGTTGCCGTCCATTCGGATGATGCGCGCTACAAAGAATATATCGGCAAAACGCTTGAAGCGGATTTTTGCGGAAAGAAGCTCAGCCTAAAAATCATCGCAGATGAAGCGGTTGATCCGGACTACGGTACAGGCGCGCTTGGCGTAACGCCGGCGCATTCCATGACCGATGCCGACATTGCAGAACGCCACGGCCTTCCGATTATTCCGGTTATTGATGAGCGTGGCCGCATGATGGCGGATTGCGGCGCGGAATTCGCCGACTGTTCCGTCGAAGAAGCGCGCGAGAAAGTTATCGCAAAACTCAGAGATCAAGGGCTTTTGGAACACGAGGAAGAAGTTATACAAAATGTCGGTACCTCTGATCGTTACGGAGATGTGATTGAAGTTATCCCGATGACGCAGTGGTGGCTTGATGTAAACAAAGTTATTCCAAGCCGAGGAAAGAGCTTACGTGAACTCATGCGTGAAGCTGTCACAATCGGTTTGGATGGAGATTCCTCAAAGAAAACGGCTATCACGCCGGATCGCTTTACAAAACTCTATCTCGATCGCGTAGACAATTTGCGCGACTGGTGTCTATCGCGGCAGCTCTGGTGGGGACATCGCATTCCGGTTTGGTCTCGGGGGGAGGAAATTTACGTAGGCACAGAAGCCCCTGAGGGCAACGGCTGGGAACAGGATCCTGATACGCTGGATACCTGGTTTAGTTCAGGCTCTTGGTGCTTTTCTACGCTCGGCTGGCCGGAGAAAACGGAAGACTTAAAAACCTTCCATCCGACGAGCTGGATGACCATGGGTTATGAAATTCTGTATCTGTGGCTCATGCGCATGATTCTTATGAGCGCGTATGCGCTTGAAGACATTCCATTTAAAGACGCATATATTCATGGCATTCTTCGCGATGAAAACGGAAGAAAGTTTTCAAAATCCGCCGGAACCGGCATTAATCCGATTGAAGTCATTAAAGAATATGGCTGTGATGCTTTGCGCATTAGTTTGCTCATCGGTATTACGCCGGGCAATGATTCGCGCTACTTTACCGAAAAGATTGAAAGCGGACGCAACTTTGTAAATAAACTTTGGAATATTTCTCGTTTCATTCTGATGCAAATGGAAGATCCGGAGCAAAAGAGCACAGGAGAGCGAACGCTCGCAGACGAATGGATCCTTTCGCGTTTGGCCGATGTATCCGCTTCCATGACCGCGAAACTTGAAGCCTACCAGTTTTCGCAAGCGGGCGAAGCTTTGCGCGATTTTACGTGGAATGATTTAGCTGATTGGTATCTCGAAATTGCAAAAGTAGAAAAAGGCAAAGCGGAAATTTTGCAGGAAATTCTACTCACCATTCTCAAACTCTGGCATCCCTTCATGCCATTTGTAACGGAATACATTTGGAAATTAGAAGGTTCTTCAGAAGAGAATCTGCTTATGGTTGCGCCTTGGCCGGAGCTTGTGAATGCATCCCATGGTGAATCGGCGTCATTTGAGACGCTGCGCGAAATCGTAACAACGATGCGTCGTTTGCGCGCAGAAAATCATATTGAACCGGCAAAAGCCGTCACGTTCGCCATCGATGCGGAGCTCGATGTTGAAGAACTCGTCGGCGACAATATCGCATGGATAAAACGCCTGACAAATGCCTCAGATGTGGAGCCGCTCGAAACCATTTCGGAAGATTGGGCGGTTACCGCACTTGGAAACACAAAAGTCGGATTAAATGTTGCCGGAGCGATTGACGTTGAAAAAGAAAAGGCGAAGCTACATTCCGAACTTCAGGAGCTTGCGGGATATATCGCTGTAACAGAAAAGAAATTACAAAACGCCGATTTCATAAATAAAGCGCCGGAGCAGGTTGTCGCAACCATGTCGGAAAAACTTGCGGAAGCGAAACAAAAAGAGGAGGCGCTTCAAAGCAGGTCGAACTTATTAACATAAAAGCTATGAAGAAATCCGGCGTGCTTATCGAAAAAACAGAAATCATCTTTACGCCGGAAGTACTAGAAAAAGTAAAAAAGCAAACGCAGAAAGCGGGGTTTGAAAAAATCAAAACCTTGATAAAAAGCGTGCGGCTTTTTCATATTCTTTATCAATCTGGCGATCACAGAGTTCATGGCTATCTTGCAATGCCAAAGCGTGTTCGCGGAAAACAGCCCTGTATCATCGCCAACAGGGGCGGCATGGGGGATTTTGGTTCGTATACGCTCGCAAAAGCCGTGCTGCGCCTCGGGCGCATAGCGGAATGGGGTTACATTGCCATTGGCTCGCAATATTCGGGTTGTGGCGGCAGTGAAGGTCAGGAGGACTTTGGCGGCTCAGGAACGCTCGCAGACGTGATTAATTGCCAAAAGGTTCTAACAGAGCTTTCGGAAGCTGATGTTGCTAGAATAGGCATGTACGGCTCGAGCCGCGGCGGTATGATGACGTACCTCGCGCTTGCAAAAGTAAAGTGGATTAAAGCGGCGGTAACGGTGGCCGGTATCGCAGACGTGGAGCGTAATCTTCGTATGCGTCTCGATCTCAAGAAGTATATTCAAAAACTTACAAACTACACCACTGCAGAGATGCAACAGCGTTCCGCTATCCATTGGCCGGAAAAGTTTCCAAAAAAAACGCCGGTGCTGCTCATGCATGGAACGGGCGATTGGCGCGTGTCGGTTCTTGATTCGCTTGATCTTACGCAAAAGCTCTATGAAAATAAGCGTCCCTGTCGGCTTATCGTATTCGAGGGAGGGGACCATCGTCTTTCCGAACACCTGGAAGAAAAAGATCGGCAGATGCGTTTATGGTTCGATTGTTTCGTTCGCGATGGCGAAGTATTACCAAATCTTAAATTACATGGCGACTAGATTGCCCAAAAGCGAATATTTCGCTAATATTTGAGCGTTATGCCAAAAACTTCTACGGACTCCGCAAAAATTGACTGGCTGCTCAAGCATGCCGTTGAAAATATCTACCCATCAAAAGAGGCGTTTAAAAAGCGTCTTCTTTCAGGCGAGCAGCTCACCTTTTATTACGGAATTGACCCAACAGGTCCCACGCTACATTTGGGGCACATGATTACCATGAAAAAGCTGGCGGAGCTTCAGAAGCTTGGTCACAAAATCATTTTGCTTATTGGCGACTTTACCGCCATGATTGGCGATCCTACGGATAAGTCCGCAACGAGAAAACAGCTTACGCGTGAACAGGTGCTGGAGAATTGTAAGCGCTACAAAAAACAAGCGGCATGCATTCTCGATTTTAAAGGAAAAAATCCCGTCGACTTGAAATACAATAGTAAATGGCTCGCAAAGATGAATTTTGCGGATATTGTTGATCTTGCTTCTCATTTCACCGTTCAGCAACTACTTGAGCGTGATATGTTCGAAAATCGCATGAAAGAGAGCAAGCCGATTTATATGCATGAATTCATGTACCCGCTTATGCAGGGATATGATTCCGTGGCGATGAATGTTGACGGAGAAGTCGGTGGAAATGATCAGACTTTTAACATGCTCGCAGGGCGTACGCTTTTGAAGCAGGTGAAAGGAAAAGAGAAGTATGTGATCACGAATGCGCTGTTGGCGGATGCAACCGGCAAAAAAATGGGGAAAACCGAGGGTAATATGATTGCACTCACAGATTCTCCTGAAGATATGTATGGCAAGGTTATGAGCTGGACGGATGGCATGATCGTCCCCGGATATCGTCTTTGTACAGATCTTCCGGAAGTAGACGTGAAAGACATTGCGAAAAAGATCGAGGCAGGGGAGAATCCGATGGTGTTTAAGCGCGACTTGGCGTATCGCATTGTTGTTTGGCTTGAGGGCGAGGAATCCGCAGATCAGGCGGCTGAGCATTTTACGAGCATCCATTCAAAACATGAGCTCCCCGCGGAAATCCCTGAGCACAAAGTAAGTAGTCCGCGTATTCTTTTAGTGGACGCACTTGTTGAGTCAAGATTATGTTCATCAAAAACGGATGCGCGACGGCTTATAAGTCAGGGCGCGGTTCGCGTTGATGATGAGATTTTTACGGATTATGACGCAGAACTTTTTGTTGAAAAAACCGGTCTCATTATTCAAAAAGGAAAAAGACATTTCGTAAAACTGATTGTATGAATCTGATCGATCATTGGAAAGCGGAAGCTGCAAAGAAATTAAGTGCTGTTACGGAAACAACGATAGAGGGAAACGAATTAACCAGAGCGCCGGATCCAAAAATCGGTGATTTTGCGTTTGGGTGTTTTAAACTGGCGAAAGAGCAAAAGACAAATCCCACAGAATTGGCTCAATCAATTGCGAGTAAAGTTACAATCGAACAATCCGATTTTGCTTCCGTTTCCGCGGAAGGACCTTATGTGAACTTTACGCTCAGCATTCCCCATTGCGTGCATCGCGTTGTAGAAGAAATAGAAACTTCCAAAGAAGCTTTTACCGAAAGTAATTCCGGGGAGGGAAAAGAACTCGTTTTGGAATATGCGCAGCCAAACACGCATAAGGTTATTCACGTTGGCCACTTGCGAAACTTTTTAATCGGCGCGGCGCTTGATCGCGTTTTAACGCATGTCGGCTGGCAAGTTGTTCAAGTCAGTTATTTTGGAGACGTGGGCGCGCATGTCGCAAAATGTTTGTGGCATCTTACGAAGAGCCGAGGCTTTGATATTTCCAGCTTTAGCCTTACGGATGTAGAAAAGCTCTTAGCCACAATCCCAGCGGAAAAGAAAACGGGAGAATATCTCGGTGAAATATACGCTGAGTCTACGCAAAAAATGGATGAGAGTCCCGAAGGAAAAGAAGAAGTTTCCTTTGTGCTTCAAAAACTGGAAGCACATGATCCGGCTTGGGAAAAACTTTGGTTGGAAACGCGTCGTTGGTCTTTGAATGAAATGAAAGAAGTCTTCGACGAGTTGGGCGTTCATTTTAAAAAGCAATATCTTGAATCTGAAGTTGTCACGCGCGGACAGGAACTCGTGGACGATTTATTAGAAAAGGGGATCGCAAAGAAAAGCGAAGGCGCTATAATCGTCGATCTTGAAGAAAAGAAACTTGGTGTCTTCCTTGTACGAAAATCCGATGGAACGTCTTTATATGCAACAAAGGATCTTGCGCTTGCGGAAGAGAAGCTGAAAGACTATCCGAACGCCGAGCGTAGCTTGATTCTTGTCGACAGCCGACAGTCGCATTATTTCAAACAGCTGTTTGCGACATTGGGGATGATGGACGTGAAGCCGATTCCCGAATTCATCGGGTATGAATTTGTCACGCTCAAGTCAGGAGCCATGTCGAGCCGTGAAGGAAATATTGTGGGCTACAAAGAATTGCGTGATCAGGTGCTTGCCTATGCGCGAACAGAAATTGAGAAGCGTCATGTAAATGAATGGAGCGAAGGAAAGATTACGCACACGGCTTGGTGCATTGCTATGAGCGGAATGAAGTTCAGCATGCTCAAACAGGACAATGATAAAATATTTACATTCGATCTTGAACAAGCGCTTTCATTTGAAGGAGCGACGGGACCGTATTGCCAATACGCCGCGACGCGTCTTTCTTCCATTTTGAAAAAGGCTGAACAAAAAATTGATTCAAATAGTGAGCTGCCTTTTTCATTCGACCACGAGCCGGAAAAACGGCTCGCGCTTATACTCGCCGAGCTTCCATCGAAAATCGAAACCGCCGCAGCTGAGCTTCGCCCATCCGTTATTGGCCAATGGTGTCTTGAGACGGCGCAGCGCGTGAATGATTTTTATCGAGATGTTCCCGTGCTGAAAACGGAAGGGGAGGAGCGTGTCGCGCGGATGCGCTTAGTTGCAGCCGCGCACACCGTTTTGGAAAGTGGACTGGCTCTTTTGGGTATTCCACTGCCGGATGAAATGTAAAATGAATAGGCAAATATTCTTGGTTTAAGCGGGCTTTTCCTCGCTTTTGACCGTCGTGCTCCGTTTAGGTACTCTTGTTCCGTATGTTTTCAAAGCCATCACAACGCGAATCCGCGTATTCAAGCGAATCATCCGCCGCTCCACTGGCGGCCACCGTTATTGCAAAAGGGGTAAAAGTTGAAGGCGACTTCGCAAGTGAAGGCGATGTCGTTATCGAAGGTCAGGTAAACGGCTCACTTAGCACGTCCGGACGCTTAACTGTTGGAAATGATGCTGTTATCAAAGCAAATGTAAAAGCATCCGAAGCGCATGTTTCGGGAACGATCGAGGGAAATACAACGGTTGAACACGCGCTGGAGCTTAGTGCTTCCGCAAGAATCGTGGGCGACATTGTTGCACAAACAATTTCCGTAGAAGCCGGTGCCGCCATTGAGGGGAAAATGAATATCGGCGAACAGGCGGGTTCAAGTTCAGTTGGGCGTACAAACGGAAAAGCTTCTGTGGGAAAAAATGCCTTCCAGTCGAAAAGCAAAGAGGAATCATCCGAGGAGGATGACGAAGAGGAATCCTAGCCTTTTTTCCGTATGAATCCGGCTTTTGCGTATTTATACGATGAATTTTTAAACGAAAAACGATACGAGCGCGAGGTAAACGATATTGAGGCAGGGCTTGCAAGTCGGAATATTGATGGCCGCGTTGCGCGATTGGCCATGTTTCGAAATACAAAAGAGCTTGTTGAAGACGTTATTCATCATGGAGCGAAAAATGTTGTTGTTGTAGGGAATGACGTGAGTCTGGGCCGATTTATGTGGCATGCTCCCGGGCTGGATGCGGCGGTTGGATATTTACCTGTCGGCAAGCCTTCGCACATCGCTGATGTTTTAAGCATTCCTTCCGGTCCGGCAGCGGTTGAGATTCTCGCGGCACGCTTTCTAGAGCAATTCGACATTGGCCGTGTGAATGACGATTATTTTCTTACAGAAATTATTGTAAAGGATCCGGATGCGGAGCTCGTTATTGATGGGCAGTTTTCGATAAAACCCATAGATGGCGGCTCTATCATTGTGAGAAATCTTGGGGCACAAAAACAGGCCGGTGAGCCGGAATCAAATGCGAAGGACGGTAAGCTTGAAGCAATTATTCGTCCGCGTGCCGTCGAAGAGCGGTCTTCGCGCAGAAAAAAGCAGGGGATTTCACCAAAAGAACAAACAATTTTAACCTTTAAAGAGGCGGTTATCTATGTTCCGCATGAAATCGAAATTGAAGTCGATGGAAATATGCGGAAAGGGGATCGATTTAATATTAGCGTCGATACAAAGAAACTGGATCTCATAACGGGCCGACGGAGAAGGTAGGCGTAAAAGAGCTTGCCCTACCTGATAAAGCTTGCTATTCTGCCGTCGCTATATCAAGAGCGTATTTCTGAATAAATGGGGCGGCGGTGGCGAAACTGGTAGACGCACCAGCTTGAGGGGCTGGCGGCCGAAAGGTTGTGAGAGTTCGAGTCTCTCTCGCCGCACCATTTGTTCGGAAAAAGGCAAAAAAACGGACGCCTAGCTCAGCTGGTTAGAGCATCTCGTTTACACCGAGAGGGTCGGGGGTTCGAATCCCTCGGCGTCCACCACATAAAAAATCCTGTGAAAGCAGGATTTTTTGTTTCTTTTCTATAGAATATGGTTTTATTCTACTTTATTTTATGCGCCATAGTATCGACAAAAGTGCTTTATTGAGCTAGGATCTTACCTATCTATGTCCGCCTATGCGCGGGAGAGTATCGAGCGACTCGCAAGTATTGTGCAGCCGCAGGAATACGCCCCACCACCCGATTCGTCTCCAATCACCGTTCACGCGGCCGTGAGTCGTTTTGCTGTTCTGTATGAAAAAATCCGCAACGCGGTTGATTACAAAGATGACCATTTGCTTCGCAAATCGGCTATTCTTCGTATTTTAAAACGCCAGCTCGCTCTTGAGGGTGATGCGGAAGCAGCGAGCGTTCAATTGATTCGTGAGCTTATTGCGGCGCGTTATCTGCCGAACGCTGTGCTTCCTGAATCGCTTTTTGCGAAGGTGGCTACGGTCATCCAAAAATATCTTGTTATCAACCGCATTAAGATTGCGGATGAAAAGTATGACGAGTGGCTCTTTGGAATTGTTGCCGCCGAACTTGAAGAGCTCGTAGACGATCATACGCAAATGAAGGGATTTATTAACTTCCTGTATGAACAGCTCGCGGACAAGATTTTGGTGGACGAGGATATTCTAAGCGACACGGATCGTCGTTTGCAGGTTTATATCGCTTGCCATCGTTGTTTGATTAAGGCGGATGATGAAATGGTTGGTTTCAAACTGGCGCGCGCCTATCAACCGCTGTGGATGGCGCCGGAACAATGGGTAGAGGCTCCGCATGAAATGGCGGAAAACATGGTGCGTGTATACAGCTCCGTTCAAGCTGCGCTCACACAGAAGCTTGGTCAGAAATTTATTGTCGCCGTAAAACCTTGGGCTATTTCTTTAAATATTTTGCGCACGGCCTTGAATGAGAATCCTCCACAAGCCGCTGAACTACTTCAGAATCCCGAAGCGCTCCATGGTGCTGTTGAACGTATTGCTGAGCGCCGCATGAAAGAAGCGCATGGTCGATTGAGACGTGGAACCGTTCGCGCGATTATTTATCTTTTTATCACAAAAATTTTCATTGCCCTCGCGCTTGAAATTCCATCCGAGCTCGCCCTGTATCATCAAGTGAATAATGCGGCTCTGCTCACAAACATTACGTTTCCTCCTGTGCTTATGTTCCTTGTTGGTTCCATGATTCGCATGCCGGGCAAAGAGAATGTGAAGCGTATTAAGCTTGGCGTAGACGAATTACTTTCCGAAGACGGAGCTCCGGAGAAACGTATTCGTATTCAAAGAAAACGCGGAACCGTTTCCCGTTTCGTTTTTGGCTTGGTATATGCCGGCACATTTATCATTACATTCGGGCTCATTATCAGCGGACTTAAGTTCCTGCACTTCACCGGAGTGAGTTCGGTTATATTCATTTTCTTCCTTTCGGTTGTAAGCTTTTTTGCTTTTCGTTTGCGCATCAGTGCAAAAGAATTCGTCGCCGTCGTGCGGCCGGATCGTCTTACAACAATGATTTTGGACTTTTTCTCGCTGCCAGTTCTTCGCGCAGGAAGATGGCTTTCCGAAACATTCTCGCGTTTCAATCTCTTTATTTTCTTTTTCGACTTTATTGTTGAAGCGCCATTCAAAATATTTCTCAATGTACTTGAAGAATGGTCTGCCTTCATGAAGGAAAAGAAAGAACAGTTAGAATAATGAATCGTTTCACGCTTACATCCACCGAAGGGAATGTGAGGAGAGGGGTTCTCGAAACACCGCATGCGCGGCTTGAGACGCCTTTTTTTATGCCCATTGCCACGAAGGGCGCTGTCAAAACGCTTTCGTCTTTTGATATAGAACGGCTCGGATCGCCAATCTTGCTTTCAAATACGTATCATCTCTGGCTGCGTCCGGGACTCGATGTTCTGAAAAAATTTAAAGGCTTGCACGCCTTCATGGATTGGGACAAAGCTCTTCTGACGGATTCCGGCGGGTTTCAGGTTTTCAGTCTTTCCGGTTTGAGAAAACTTTCAGAGGAAGGCGTGGAATTCCAATCGCATATCGACGGAGCGAAACTCATGCTGACGCCGGAGCTCTGTATGGAAATACAACGCACAATCGGAAGCGATATTTGTATGGTGCTCGATGTCTGCACGGAATTGCCTTCTACAGATGAAAGTCTTCACGAAGCACTGGAACTGACAGCGCGCTGGGCCAAGCGTTCCAAAGAGGCTTTTGAAAAAACAAAAGAAGGCAGCGTAAATCCGGATGCGCAATTATTCGGCATTATTCAAGGCGGAACAAATATTGAATTGCGCAAAAAGAGCGCCGAACAATTATTGGAAATAGGCTTTGACGGGTATGCTGTCGGAGGCCTGTCCGTTGGGGAGCCGTTTGAAGAAGCATGCAAAGTTTTAGACGCGCTTCAAGAAACACTTCCGAAAGATAAGCCGCGCTATTTTATGGGAGGCGCTCAGCCGCATGAAATCGTGGCCTATGTGCAACGAGGCATTGATATGTTTGATTGTGTGCTGCCAACGCGAAATGCGCGCCACGGAACCATATATCGATTTGTACACGAGGATCTTTCCAAACCGGATTTTTTTGAAACAATTCACGTGACAAATGAGAGATTTAAAGAATCACAAGAGCCGATTATTCAAAACGCGGATCTGAACCGGGAGCTTGATCAAGAGCTTTCTCGATATTCCATGGGATATCTGCGCCATCTTTTTACGGTGAATGAAGTACTTGGGATGCGGCTCGCAACGCTCGTCAACCTTCGATTTTATCTTGAACTCATGGAACGCATTCGCACAGCAATAGAAAACGACCGCCTCTAAGAGGCGGTCGTTTTCTTATTTTCTCTTCTATTGATTCCTGCTCGCGCAGCAGGCAAAATCGCTAAACATGCCAGATCTTCTTGAGAACATGAATGAGGCGCAATGCGAGGCTATTACGCATGAAGACGGCCCGCTTTTAATTGTGGCGGGTGCGGGAACAGGAAAAACAACGGTATTAACGCGCCGCTACGTTCACCTGAAAGATGTAAAAAACTTGATGCCGGAAAATATTCTGGCGCTCACCTTTACTGAGAAGGCTGCCGGAGAAATGGAAGATCGTATTTTGGAATTGCTTCCAAATGGAACTTATGATTTTTGGATTCATACATTTCACGGATTCTGTCAGCGCGTTCTTGAAGATCATGCGCTGGAAATTGGACTTCCAAACACCTTTCGTCTTTTAAATGAAACGGACGCTTGGCTTTTGTTAAAGCGTCGATTTGATGAGCTTCCTTTGGATCACTATCGTCCGCTTGGGAATCCGGTGAAATTTTTACAAGCGCTCATTCAGCACATATCCCGCGCGAAGGATGAAGGGATTACACCGGAAGATTATCACGCTTATATAAAAGAGGCTGCTCTTGTTGGCGACGCGGATACAGTAGAAGGGGAGCGGAAGCGCCTTCAAGAACTGGCAGATGCTTACACGGCTTATCGTCGTATTTTATTGGATGAGGGTGCGCTGGATTTTGGAGATCTTATTCTTGAGACGCTTCGGCTTTTTCGAGAGCGGCCCATGGTTTTGCGGGCGTATCAAGAGCAATTTAAGTTTCTCATGGTGGATGAGTTTCAAGATACGAACTGGGCGCAGTATGAATTATTAAAAATGCTGGCGGGACCTTCTCGAAATATCACCGTTGTTGGAGATGATGACCAGGCGATTTACAAATTTCGCGGCGCATCGCTCGCAAATATCCTTCAACTCCGCGATGATTATCCGGACGCGAAAACCGTCGCGCTGACGCAAAACTATCGCTCGCAAAAAGAAATATTGGATCATGCCTATCATTTCATTAAAAACAATAATCCGAATCGTCTTGAGGTGAAATTGGCAGACACAGGATTATCAAAAGAATTGAAAAGCGTTCGAGGTGCAGGTGGAAATGTAGGCGTGCTTTGGCATCAAACGATCGATGACGAAGCGGAAGCAGTCGTTGAAGATATTAAGTCTAAAAAAGCAAAAGACCCTTCTTTAACCTGGGACGATATTGCGGTGCTTGTGCGTTCAAACAATACCGCCGAACCGTTTGTGCGTGCATTTGATCGCGTGGGAATTCCGTTTCAATTCCTTGCCCTACGTGGGCTGTACGCAAAGCCAACTATTCTGGATGTGCATACGTTGCTTCGGCTCATGAGCGGCCACCATGATTCTTCCATTGTGTGGCGCGCACTTGGAATGCCAAGCTTCAATGTATCAGCGAAGGACAAAGCTGAGATGCTTCATCAATCGAACAGGCGGGGAATGCCACTTTGGCAAATCCTTAAACAAGTTCGTTCAACAAAGATTTCCAATGATGGCACGCGCATTGTTGAGCGTTTGGTGAAAACAATCGAAACATTGTCAGAAGATGCGAAACGCGAACCACCGCTAAAAATCCTTCAGCTCGTGCTTGAAAAAACGGAGTATCTCGATATGGTGATGCGCCTTCCGGAGCGTGAGAAGCGCGAGGCTTTGCAATACTTAAATGCTTTTGCTGACCGCATTCGCCGATATGAACATTCAACGCATGGGCCGTCCCTTCAAGATTTCTTAGCGGAACTCGAGCTTGAGCTTGAAAGCGGAGAAGAGGGGAGCTTGAATTCGGATCCAGATGCGGGTCCGGAATTGGTGAAGATTATGACGGTGCATGCCGCCAAGGGTCTGGAATTCAAACATGTCTACATTGTTTCCATGGTGGATCAGCGTTTTCCAACGCGCGCCAGAAGCGAATCGATTCCTTTGCCGGACGGCCTCGTTCAAGAGCGCCTTCCAGAAGGAAATCATCATATCGAAGAAGAGCGACGCCTTTTTTACGTTGCGCTCACACGAGCGAAAGATACGCTTACGCTTACGGGCGCACTTCAATATGGCGGCGCACGCGAGAAAAAGGCCTCGCCCTTTCTCAAAGAAATGGATATGGAAATTCCGGGTGTCCAGACTTCTGACGAGGACGGAGTAAAACGGCTTCAGCATCGTGAGCTGGATCCGGAAACGTTTTCTTCCGATCTTGTACATTATAATTTGAAAAAACGATTTAGTTTTACGCAGCTTGCCGCTTTTCGCAAATGCCCGCTTCAATACAAGTTTGAACATATTTACCGCATTCCAAAATTCGGAACATTTAACAAAAGCTTTGGACAATCCGTTCATCTTGCCTTTCAAAACATTTTAGGGCTGCACACTATCCGCACGGGTTCGATGCAGAGCTCGTTGTTTGATGCGACAGAGTCAGAAGAGCAATCATGGCCCAAGAATGCCCTGCGCGTCACGCTGGACGAAGCCATGGCTATTTTCCAGGAATGTTGGATTGATGAATGGTATAAAAGCCGAGAGCAGCATGATGAATTTTTTGAAAAAGGAAAACAGGCCGTGCGGGCTTTTTGGAAAGCTTATGAACAGTCAGTTCCAGATATCGCGTTTGTGGAAAAGCCTTTTACACTTGCGCTCGGGAAGCATTCCATTAAAGGAAAGATCGACCGAATTGATCGCCTCGCTGATGGAACATTTGCTGTGTACGATTATAAAACCGGACAAGCAAAAGACACGATTGACGCGGAGGCAAAAGAGCAGTTGCATCTGTATCAAGTTGCATTAGAAGAAGAGGGGAAGACCGTTTCCAAACTTGCCTACCTCTATGTCCTTGATTGGAAAGAGCTTGAAGTTGAACCGCTACGTGAGAAAAAGCGGGAAGCTTTTCTCGAAAAGATTGAGAGCCGCATGGAGGCGATCATTACCTCTGATTTTCACCCGGAACCGGACCCGTTTTCCTGTCGTTATTGCGATTTCAAAAGCATCTGCGAATTTAAAAAGCTATGAGTTTTCAGTCTATTCGCCGCATTCTCCCAAAAGCTATTGAGCATGCCGGAATTAAAAAACATATCGATGCGGTTCGCGTTGTAGAATCTGCTGAGAAAACACTGCAAGCACTTTGGGGAGAAGAGCTTGCTCACAAAGTTCGTTTTGTCTCATTTCAATCAGGTATACTCAAAGCGACTTCTTCTTCACCGGCCGCCGTGCAAGAACTAAAGCTATTGCAAACGAAATTTCAAAATGAAGTGAATCGTGCGCTCGGAGAAAAAATTGTACGCACATTGAATGTCTTCCACGTCTGATTTATGATAGGACTATGAATTATGCATCCTATCTCTGGTTTATGGGCGCGGGTACATTGCTCGCGTGGGGAGCGTGGGCCACTGTTATTTTTCAAGTAAATCTGCATGAAGCCGGTATTTTGGGTGTAATTCTTTTTTATCTGACGCTTGCAGTCAGTTTGCTCGGAAGTTTTTCTATTATGGGCGTTGTGTATCGTGTTCACGCATTAAAACGTAAACATGTCATAAGCAGAGAAGTTCGTATTGCGTTTCGACATGCAATTCTCTTAACGGTCGTTGCTATTTTCAGCCTCATTCTTTCAACGAAGAGCTGGCTCACTTGGTGGTCATTCTTATTGCTCATTGCTTCTGTAGGCATCGTGGAGTATATCGCTTTGCTTATTCAAGAAACCCATCGGACCTAAGATATTTTCGAGGCGGCCCGGGAGGGCTTGACGGGTGTGGCATTCTATTCATCGCCGATTTAAGATAGGGGAACTATGTGGTCCAGATTTTTAGGGCATTTTACGAAACAGCTTGGCATTGACCTGGGAACGGCCAATACATTGATGTATGTGAAGGGAAAAGGCATCGTTGTGAATGAGCCATCTGTTGTCGCCATCAATCGACGCAATGACAAAATTATTGCCGTCGGAGAAGACGCTCTTGCTATGGTTGGAAAGACGCCGCCGCATATTCAGGTCACAAAACCTTTGCAACGAGGCATTATTGCTGACTTTGAAGTAACGGAAAAAATGCTGAGGTATTTTTTTGAACGTGTTCACAATGACAAAGCGCTCGCAATTCCACGTCCGCGTGTTGTTATCTGCGTGCCGCTCGATGTAACGGAGGTAGAACGGAAAGCTGTAGGAGACGCGGCGACAAGCGCAGGCGCGCGCGAAGTTTTAGTGGTTGAAGAACCGATTGCTGCCGCGATTGGCGCGGGAATTGATATCAGCGAACCAGCCGGGAACATGATTATCAATGTCGGCGCCGGCTCAACAGAAATCGCGGTCATTTCTTTGAGTGGCGTCGTAACCTCTAAGAGCGTTTCCATCGCCGGCGAAGAAATGAACAGGAATATTATTCAATACGCTCGAGACGTTTTTAACCTGCTCCTTGGAGAACGCGTCGCGGAACACATTAAGATTGAAATTGGTTCTGCCATCGAATTAAATGAAAAGCTGGAAGCGAATATGCGCGGAAGAGATCTTCTTTCCGGTTTGCCTCGCGAGATCGTAGTAAATGACGCGCAAATTCGTGAAGCGCTTGGTCGATCCGTGAAAGCTATTGTCGATCATGTGAAAGCTATTCTTGAAATCACGCCTCCGGAGCTTGTCGCCGATATTTATCAGCGCGGTATTGTTCTTACCGGCGGCGGGGCGCTTCTTCGCGGATTGGATGATGCATTGAGCAGGGGAACGGGACTTCCGGTACGCGTTGCGGAAGAAACATCTTCTTGCGTCGTGCGCGGAACGGCAAAACTTCTTGATGATAAACAATTGCTGAATGACGTTGCCATTCCTGCGAGCGATCTCGTAAAAGGCATTTAGACATGCGACTGAATCGTTGGCTCATTCTTCTTGGCGCAATCATCCTGATTGTGATTCTCGGCTTAGCCGGCTTATTTAAGCCGGTAGGAAACTTGATCCAAACCATAACGCTTCCCGTTGTGAGTCAGTTGACGCGTGCGACAGAATACGTTTTTGACAGCGCCCCTGAATCAGAAAAAGACGCGCATATTCAAGACCTGGAATCGCGTTTGAATAATATGACCGTGGACTATGTCCACTTAAAGGCGCTCGAGGAAGAGAACCGCTCCTTGCGCGCGCAAGCTCAATTTCTTGAGACATCCGGCTATGACAGTGTTGGCGCGCGCGTTATTGGAAGAGAACGACAAAACGGACGTTCGCTTCTTCTTGTTGATAGAGGAAGTAGCGATAATGTTGAAATTGGCCAAGCTGTTATTGCGGAGGAAGGGATTTTTATAGGAAAAATCAGCCAAATTCGAGATCGGGTGGCAACCGTGGAATTATTCACAGACCCACAGAGTCGTGTCGCGGCTTCTTTACAGGGAAACGAGTCATTGATCGGCGTTGTTGAGGGAAGGGGGAACGGAGCATTAGCTTTAACTTTTATTCCAAGCGGAACAGAAATGAGCCGTGACGAAATTGTCGTTACCGCAGGAACAGAAGAGCATGTGCCGGGCCATTTGCCGCTCGGCGTTGTAAATGTCGTTGAGGGAAAACCGAATGATCCGTTTTTGGAAGCTTCGATTGAGCCACTTCTTGATTTGGAACGTGTTGTATTTGTAAATATTTTGCGCCCCGCCGCGCTTCGCCCGCGTCTATGATGAAATATTTTATCCTAGCCATTCTTGGAATCATCGCCGGTTTTTTGGAAGTCGGCGTTTTGCCATTTTTGCCGGGATGGTTTGTTCCGGCACCGCTGTTTGTGGGGACAGTTATTCTGATCGTTACAAGCTCAAGAGCGCGCGCTCTCACGTTTGCGCTCGCGGGCGCGCTTGTTCTTTCCGGATACGGGATCTTCACATTTGATATTCCCATCCTCCATTGGCTTCTTATCGTGTTCGCGCTAAGCCTCGTGTCGCAGAGATTTTTAACGAACCGTTCCTTATACGCTACCGCCGCATTGCTTTTCCTTGGGAGGCTTCTCGACTGGTTTCTTCATTTTTTGTTCTCGGAGCTTGGAAGACTTTTTGGAGGGAGCTATTATATTTGGTCGCTTCCTTCAAATCTGCTCAGTACGCTTCTTTGGGATCAGTTGGTGGGTATGACACTTTTTATCCTATTCGCTATGGTTACGAGGCGTTTTTCCCCTCAGGTCGGTCGGTCAAATTCGTTTGCCTGGCAGAATTCATAAAGTGAGTTATGCGATTATTCCGACGTAAACGAACATCCTCGGTCATACACCATGAAGTGTTTTATGAGGATGAAATTACCTCTGTACAAAACCGTCCGATCTTTCTCGGCCGAGCTTTTTCGAAGGCGCGTTATCGGGCGGCGGCTATTTTTCTTTTATGCGCCATATCGCTTTTGCTTGGGAGAGCGGCCTACATGCAAATTGCACAGGGAAGTTCTTATCAAGCGCTCGCCGAAAATAATCGCCTTCGCAAAGTAGCTATTCCGCCAAAGCGCGGCATGATTCGCGATCGAAGTGGTCGCGTATTGGCCGATAACGTTCCGCGTTTTCAAGTAACGTTTACGCCATTCAATCTTCCAAACGACCAAGCAGCCGTCGAATCTGAAATGAGCCAAGCAGCGCGTCTTCTCGGGCTTTCCGTGAATGATCTTTTGCCGCTTGCCTATGCAACAGGTACAGCGCGCGACGAAACAACAACTGTGGCCGATGAAATGCCATATGCACAGGCGATGAATGTTGCGATCGCGCTTCCGTCCCTACCGGGATTTAATCTTGAAGTCGGTTCAAAGAGACGCTATCCGCAGTCAGAGGAAACACAAAGTCTTTCACATATCCTCGGGTACTTGGGAAAGCTTTCACTGGAAGAATATACAACGGCGCGTGAAGACGGATATCGGCGCAATGATGAAATTGGTAAAACGGGACTGGAACGTTCCTACGAAAGCATGCTACGCGGTGTATTGGGCGAACAGGTGAGCGAAGTGGACGCGCATGGAACGGTGAAGGCACTTGTTGAAGATCGTCCGCCTGTTGATGGAACGGATATTCAATTAACGCTTGATCTTGAATTGCAAAAAACGGCGGAAACAGCTCTCAAAGATGAATTGCAAAAAATAGGCATGACGCGAGGTGCGGCGATCGCTATGGATCCGCGAGACGGTTCTATTCTTGCGGCTGTATCTTTGCCCGCCTATGACAATAATTATTTTTCCGGCTCGGTGTCTTCGACGTATTATAAAGCATTGATTCAAAATAAAGACCAGCCTCTTTTTGCGCGCGCGTGGGCGGGAACCTATCCATCAGGTTCAACGGTTAAAATTCTTATTGCCGCCGCTGCGCTTGCTGAAGGAATCATTACGCCGAATACAACTGTCCTTTCCACCGGAGGATTGCATATCGGCCCTTGGTTTTTCCCTGACTGGAGTCCGGGAGGCCATGGGATTACAAATGTTCGAAAAGCAATCGCCTTGTCGGTGAATACATTTTTTTACACCATTGGCGGTGGCTACGAATCCTTTGTCGGGCTTGGCGTTGATCGTTTATCTTCCTGGATGAAGAAATTCGGACTTGGTTCCCCGACGGGTATTGATGTTCCCGGAGAAGGAAAGGGACTGGTGCCGAGCGCCGAGTGGAAAGAGCGCGCAAAAGGAGAACGTTGGTTTGTGGGAGATACCTACAACCTATCGATCGGACAAGGAGATTTACTTGTCACGCCGCTTCAAGTTGCGCGATACACGGCGACCGTTGCCAATGGAGGGCGTTTGGTTGTTCCGCATTTCATGAAACAAGATCAAGCGGAAGCGCCGCTTGTAGCGGATAACTTGGAACAAGATCTCCAGGTTGTACGTGAAGGTATGCGCCAAACCGTCACCGACGGATCGGGGCGGGCGCTTTCCAATATGAGCTTTGCCGTTGCGGGAAAAACAGGAACAGCGCAGTGGTCATCAGAAAAAGACACACATGCCTGGTTTACCGCTTTCGCTCCCTATGAAAACCCGGAGATTGTCGTCACGGTTCTTTTGGAAGAAGGCGGCGAGGGATCGTCTGTTGCGGTTCCGGTTTCTCGGCTTATTTTGCAAAAGTGGTGGGAGCTTCGCACGGCGCGTCAGGGAGCTTTTTAAACGCTTTAAATCAGCGTTGACAAGCCCAAAGCGATTCAGTACGCTTTCTTAAACAAGTTGCGCGGGTGAGCCCGTGCGCTTTTCGTTCCGGTGGGAACGTATTATGATCAATCTATCTATCCTATGGCACAAGTACAATACATGAGCGCCGCTGGCCTTGAGAGGCTTAAGCAGGAACTCCACGAACTCAAAACCGTAAAGCGCCGAGAGCTGGCAGATCGTATCGAGACCGCAAAGGCCCTTGGTGATTTATCCGAAAATGCGGAATATCACGAAGCGAAAGACGCGCTTAGTTTTGTTGAAGGACGCATTCATGAAATCGAAGATATTTTAAAAAATGTCGCGGTCATAGAAGAGGAAACGGGAGCCGTGGGGATTATTCGTATTGGCTCAACGGTTGTCGTTGAAGTAAATGGAAAAGAAAAAACGTACAGCATTGTCGGTTCAAATGAAGCGGATCCTTTGCAAGGTCTTGTCTCGAATGAATCGCCAATCGGAAGCGCGCTGCTGGGAAAGAAGGAAGATGACATTGCGGAAGTGGAGGCTCCGGCGGGCAGAATTATCTATAAAATTAAAAAGGTTACCTAGCGACTATGTTGGAGGAGACTCAGGTGCGTTTAGAAAAACTGGAAAAGCTAAAAGCTCTCGGCATGAATCCGTACGCTGTAACAACGCAGCGCGATACATTAGTGGAAGAGCTTCTAGCTTCTTTTGATACTTGGAGCGAAGAGAAACACGTTTGTACAATTGCGGGACGTATTCTGTCCGTGCGTGTTCACGGGGGAATGATGTTTGCCGATATCGTGGATGGAACGGGAAAGTTTCAGATTGCTTTCAAAGAAGATGAAATTGGCGAAGAAGCTTTTGGTCAATTTCGTGATTTAGTTGATCCCGGTGACATCGTAGAAATTCGCGGAACACTTTTTACAACGAAGCGCGGAGAAAAGAGTTTGCAGACAAGCGCCTGGACCATGCTCACGAAAGCTTTATTGCCGCTTCCGGAAAAATGGCATGGGCTTCAAGACGTAGAAAAACGCTATCGTCATCGCGAACTGGATCTTATTGCGAATCCAGAGGTGAAAGAACGTTTTATTGTGCGCTCGAAACTCGTGGCAAGCCTACGACGTTTTCTCGCGGATAAAGATTTCTTGGAAGTTGAGACGCCGATTCTCCAGCCTATTCCCGGAGGAGCAAATGCGCGTCCCTTTATTACGCGGCATAATGCGCTCGATATTGATTTGTATTTGCGTATTGCACCGGAATTGTACTTAAAACGTCTCCTTGTCGGCGGATTTGAAAAAGTATTTGAAATCTCGCGTTGCTTTCGCAATGAAGGTATCGATTACGCGCATAATCCTGAATTTACGCAAATTGAGCTGTACTGGGCTTACGCAGATAAGGAAGCCTTTTTCTCGCTCATGGAGGACATGATTATGTCCATGTGTATTGATGCGCTTGGAACGACGAAAATCATAGGAGAGCAAAGCGAGCTCGATTTTGTAGCTCCGTTTAAGCGCATGTCTTTTCGCGATGCGGTGCTTGAAGCATCCGGTGTCGATATAAACGAATATGACAGTGTGGATTCCTTGAAAGCGGGAGTGAAAAAGGCCGGTCTTAAGGTTGATTTTTCAAACGCGGTCGGATTGGGCGAGCACTTGGACGAGTTATACAAAAAAACAGCTCGAGCTAAATTAAAGGGACCTGTTTGGATATTGAATTATCCGATTGAAATGAAACCGCTCGCGGGGCGTTCTCCCGAAGATCCAACAAAATCCGCAACCGCTCAGCTCGTCGTGGAAGGAGCTGAAATTGTAAATGCATATTATCACGAACTTCATGATCCGATTGATCAGCGAAAGCGTTTTGAGGAGCAGCAGAAATTGGAAGAAGAGGGGAGCGAGGAAGCTCAGCGCATGGATGAAGAGTTTCTTGAAGCTATCGAACACGGCATGCCACCGGCCTGTGGGCTCGGGATGGGTATCGATCGACTGACAGCCGTTCTTACGGCAACGCATTCGTTGAAAGAGGTTATTCTTTTTCCAACGCTCCGTCCGTTGCCGCGCCAAGAAACAGAAGAATAGCGTATGAAGACAATCGTTTGTTTCGGAGCATTTGATGGACTTGATGAGGGCCATAAGGCGTATTTGGATGAAGCGCGATCATTGGGCGAGTCTCTGCTCGTTGCTCTTGAAAGCGATCGAAGTGTCTTAGCGAGAAATGGCCAATTGCCGGGAAACGGAGAACAACTCCGCCGAGAGCGTTTGGAAGCGGCTCGCGCTGCGGATGAAATTCGTATTTCCGAACGCGAAGACTTACTTAATCTTCTTCAGGAGACGCGGCCTGATGTCATTTTTCTTCCTTTTTACGAAACAGCGCTCGCAAGACAACTGGAAGAGGCTCTTTCAGAGAGCTCTTCGAAATGGGAGATAGCATTGTCCAAACCATTTCCGGTCGATACACTGCAAAACGACTCGACATCTGTCGATGGCCACGATTCACTTCCTCTCTAAAGCCTATGTTGGATATTAAATACATTCGCGAGCACGCAGCTGAAGTCCAAGAAAACACAAAAAATCGCCGCGTGAGCGTCGATATTGAAGAGCTTCTCCGCCGGGATGAAGCGCGCCTCGATCTTCTCAAAGATTTGGAAGGGAAGCGCATGCGCAGAAATGAAATAGCGGAAGCTATGAAAAGCGCGGGGGAAACAGATCGCCCGAGTCTTATCGAAGAGGGAAAGAAGCTTAAAGAAGAGCTGTCAGCGCTTGAGACACGCTACAAGGATCTGAATGCGGAAGCGAACACACTTCTTATGCAGGTGCCTAATCTGACGCATCCTGACGCCCCTGTGGGAGCTGACGACTCGGACAATAAAGAGCTGAGCCGAAATCAAGATCCGAGAGAACTGAGCTTTGAAGCAAAAGATCATGTTGAGCTTGGAAAAGCGCTCGACATTCTTGATTTTGAGCGAGGTGCAAAAGTAACCGGAGCAAAATTCTATTTTATAAAAAATAAACTCGTGCTTCTTGAGCAGGCGCTCACGCAATGGGTTTTGAAAGAAATGGTTGGAGAAGGGTATAAGCCTGTCATCACTCCCGACCTCGCAAAAAACTCCGTTCTCGAAGGCATTGGCTTTCATCCGCGCGGTCCGGAGACGCAGGTCTATTCCGTGGAAGATTCCGACATGAGTTTGATTGGTACGGCGGAAATTCCGCTTGGCGGAATGCATATGGACGAAGTGTTCGACGAAGATCAGCTCCCGCTGAAATATGTCGGTCTCTCGCATTGTTTCCGAACGGAAGCCGGAACTTACGGCCGCGAGTCTTATGGTTTGTATCGCGTGCATCAGTTTTCAAAAGTGGAGCTTTTCATTTACGCAGCACCTGAACAGTCAGATGCTTTGCACGAAGAACTGCGCCGTCTCGAAGAAATGATTTTTACAAAACTCGGATTAACATATCGCGTGGTTGATATTTGTACCGGCGATTTGGGCGGTCCGGCATATCGTAAATACGATCTTGAAGCTTGGATGTGGGGCCGTGGCGAAGGAAAAGGAGACTGGGGAGAGGTCACAAGCACCTCAAATACAAAGGATTATCAAGCGCGTCGCCTCAATATTCGCCTGCGAAGAAAAGACGGATCTATGGAGTATGCGCATACGCTCAATGGAACCGCGCTTGCCCTTTCTCGCGCTCTGATTGCGGTTATGGAACAGAATCAAAACGAAGATGGGAGTATTACCGTTCCGGAAATTCTGCAGCCATACACAGGATTTGAAAAAATTGATTAACCACGGCCATGCATCGTCCGGAGCTCGCAAAATCGTGGATTGAAATTTCAAAGACAGCTTTGCTGTCGAATTATCAACTCTATAAAGAGCGCATTTCATCCGGCGCATCCGTTATGCCCGTGGTGAAAGCCAATGCCTATGGGCATGGTCTTGTACCGGTTGCAAAAACACTTTGGGAAAACGATTCAGAACTTCGTTGGCTTGCCGTTGATCGTCTTGAAGAAGCGATCGTTCTGCGAAAAGCTGGTTGGACGAAATCGATCTTAGTTCTCGGCTATATCCCGCAAGAGGGTTTGGAAGGAGCGATGAAAGAATCGATTTCTTTTGTGTTGTTTCATGAAGACATACTCGAAAGTATTCGAGCGATCGCAAAAGATGCGCGGATAAATATTCACATCCCCATCGAAACGGGATTACATCGCGAGGGAATAGAGTTGGAAGATCTTCCTCGCGTTTTGAAAATGATTGCTTCCATGCCGCAAGTTCATATCGAAGGCGTGCAAATGCATTTCGCGAACATAGAGGACACGAGCAGCCGAGCCTATGCCGATCACCAATTAATGAACTATCAAAAAGCTCTTGAGATTTTTAAAGAACAAAATATTGATTCATTCATAAAGCATGGAGCGGCGAGCGCTGCGGCTATTTTATATTCAGATACGCATTTCGATTTAATCCGACTCGGTATCGCCTTATACGGACTCTGGCCTTCGGACAAAACAAAAAAACAAACGCATGAGAAAAACAGTGAGACGAAATTAAAACCGGTTCTCACATGGAAAACAATTATCGCTCAAGTAAAGCCCGTGAAAGCGGGGGAGCCCGTGAGTTATGGTTTAACGGAATGCGTGGAAAAAGATTCTACCATCGCTGTTTTGCCGATAGGTTATGCGGATGGATTTGATCGTGTAAGCCTGTCGAGCAGGGGAGAAGTGTTGGTAAAAGGAAAGCGTTGCAAAGTTATCGGCCGCATTTGTATGAATATGTGTATGGTAGATGTAACGGAGGTTTCGGAAATAAAAGAAGAAGACGAAGTCGTTCTTATTGGCGCGCAGGGAGATGAAGTGATTACAGCAGAAGAATTAGCCGGAGAAGGGGAGATGATCAATTACGAGATAGTAACCCGCATTAACGCGGCGCTTCCAAGAGTCGTCGTCGACTAAGATTGCGAAAGCGCGCACGGAGTGGCAAAATAGAGCTATGATAAAGCGTCAAAAGCTTATTCGTGTTGCCGTGCTGCTCGGCGGCGTTTCCAGCGAGCGTTCCGTTTCCCTCCAGTCGGGACGGGAGGTTTTACGGCATCTTCCCGATCAATATATTGGAAAAGCCTATGATCCGAAAAAGGATCTTTCAAAACTCTTTGTGGACGCGAAGGCCGGAAAGGTTGACATTGCTTTTAACGCGCTTCATGGGCCTTCCGGTGAAGATGGCCGGATACAGGGTTTTCTCGATACGCTCGGAATTCCTTCAACGGGCTCAGGCGTGCTCGCAAGCGCGCTTGCAATGGATAAAAGCATGGCAAAACGCGTATATAGTTCAGCTGGAATTCCATCACCCAGAGCTATTCAAATAAAAGCGGACGACTGGAAACGTCACAAAAAAGAGCTGTTAAAGCTCATTGCACATGACATAAAAAGTCCGATCGTTGTGAAGCCAAACAGCAGTGGCTCCAGCGTCGCTATCACGGTTAAGCCTATAAAAGCGGATTGGAGCCGAGCCATATCAAAAGCGCTGAAGGAAGAAGGTGAATCCTGTCTCGTGGAAGCTTTTCAAAAAGGTCGCGAATTCACGGTTCCCATCTTAGAAAAAAAAGGAATTCCGAAAGCTTTACCTGTTATTGAAATTCGCACAAAACGCACTTTTTTTGACTATGAAGCAAAGTATGAAGGTGCGAGCGAAGAAATCTGTCCGGCGCCTATTCCGGAAGAGGTTCGCACGCAGGCTCAAAATCTCGCGCTTGATGCGCATGCGGTTTTAGGTTGCAAAGGGTATTCGCGTACCGACATCATCTGGCAAGACAGCGGTTTATTTGTTCTTGAAACAAATACACTGCCAGGGCTTACAAAAATGTCCTTGTTTCCGCAGTCGGCAAAAGTTGCCGGTATTACATTTGCGGAGCTTCTCGATCAAATTCTTCAAGAAGGATTAAGAGCGTAACTATGAGTAGGTCGTCAAAGCGGTGGATACCCATGAGTCACGGCGACTTAACGCGCGCTTTCCGCGAGCGTCGTGCTTCAAAGCGTCAGACGGTTTTTGTTATACTCGGTATTTTTGCTGTCGTTGGTTGGCTTTATATTTTTTTTATAAGCGACTTCTTTATCGTGAATAGCGTTCAGGTGGAGGGGATTAAGAACCTTGACCCGGTAGACGTGAATAGGGAAGTGCTAGCCATCCTGGATAGTAGGGAAGGGTGGAGGCCTTGGCCAAAGCGACATTTGCTTTTCATAAACACAGAAGAGTTAAAGACGAAGCTAAATGACCGTCTTTTTGTCGCAAATGTAACTGTGGATAAAAAGCTTAGAAACGTTTTACGACTCAAGATAGAGGAGAGGGCAAAACGCTTTGTTCTACACTCAAAACAGCAGTATGCATGGATTGATCTACAAGGCGTTGTCACAGATGAATTAACACTTGATGAAAAAAAGAATGTTCAAGCTCGACTCCTTGGTCAACGCGTTGCTGATCCTGATGAGCCGCCTGTTATTAAACGTAATTTAGACGAAATGGTTTCCAGTGGTTACAGCGTATTTAGTAATACGGAATCTAAGGAGTCTATAAGCGTGTCTGAACAGTTAATGGGTCTAGGACTCGCGTATCGCGAAATAGAGCCTCCAGGAGCCTCTAGCACGCTTATGAAGGTACTCAGCCCCCAGGGACAAGAAGTATTAATGGATGTAACGGTTCCTTTGGATTTACAGGTACAAACATACCTGGCATTTATTCAGGCGAAGCCTAAAGGTCTTGAGAATGCTGAATATATTGATGTAAGAGTACCGGGACGCGTGTATTTAAAGGAAAAATAAAAAATAGGTGAATATAGAAGACCTTATTTATTAGCCAAAAAAGCCCAGTAAATGGCTTTTTTAGGCTACATGGTTCGTATAAGATATATTGTGCGACGCATACTACCTTTTATAAAACCGCTTTGTTCGGTTGTGAAAGTCCCCTTCCCTATCGACTTTTCCTATTCGATCACTAAGATACCTTACCGTTCCGTAAGGGTCAAATACTCAGTACCCATACAGATTCTCGAACTTTTTAGGCCGCGATCTTTTGGTACGCTTTAACGACGTCTTCGTCGTGCACGTCCAGATAGATTTGGCTTGAGTTGATATTCTTGTGCCCGAGGATTTTTTGGATGTACCGAGGGTGTATTCCCGACTTCACGGCACGCATGCCTAGACCATGACGGAACGAATGCGGCGAGATGTTCTTCTTTGGTCGCAGATTGGCTACGAGCCGCTGGACCGATCTCGTTGAGAGCTTCCCTCCCCTATTTTTGCGGTCCATGGAGATGAATAGAGCGTCTGACGATGCCCAGAGCTCGCGTTGAGGCAAATATTCATTCAAGAGCAGCGCCGTGGCATCATCCCAGAACACCATACGAAGCTGGCGGTTCTTTTTTGAGATGATCGAGCCGTGGCCGTCTTGGATCCGGAGATCCTTCGTTTCGAGGCAACAGAGCTCAGCAACGCGTACGCCTGACGAATATAGGAACGAGAGCATGGCCTTGTCGCGTAAGCTCCTGAAGCTGTCAGAGCGAATGCCATCGATCATGGATCTGGCATCTTCCGTTTCTACAGGCGCGTAGGAGCGACTGACGTACTTTGGGACTGACACCAGCTGGTAGTCCCACGTAATTTCATGCCGAAGGAACAGATACTTCATGAACTGGCGGAGCGCCACCATCATGAAGGCGACGGATGAATCAGCGTAATCCTTGTTTTTGAGAAAGCCGTGGTATTTGGCGATCTCGGTCACCTTGATGTCCGCGAGCGGCCTGTCGCCGGCGAACGTTATGAATCGTCCGATGAGATCCGTATAGGTCCTCACCGTACTATGGGAGTACTTACCCATCCCCCACTCCGTAAATTCGGAAAGTCCTTCTTTGAGAGTTAACCCTGTCGCTTCGCGCACATGAAACCGCCCACCTTACTCCCGCTCGGATTCCAGTCCTTGCGGTTTCGTGTGGGCGGATCACAGACGCCATGCATTCGCATGCGTGAAGCCTGCACCTTAGAACTTATTGCACCTAGCCAAAAAATGCAATCGCCCTAAAGAGGATCGTGCCCAAGCGAGCGCTTGCTGGAATGTCATCCCCGGGTATGCCCAGAGGACGGGCTGTGAAGCCCAAGCGGTTCGTCGGTAGGAGCTAGGAATAATGACTGGCAGTAGCATTTGTCGCTTGACGCGGAAAAAGCGTCAAGTCGGGTTATCCACTCCGATTTTAAGAAGATTTTATGTTGGTGCCCGCGCGAGGGCTCGAACCTCGAAGCCCGCATTAGGAATGCGGCAGTTTATCCAATTAGCTTACACGGGCGTGGTGGCCCCACTGGGAGTCGAACCCAGAACTTGGGTGTAGAGGACCCTTGTTTTATCCATTGAACTACAGGGCCGGAAAAGCTGAGAATACAAAAACCCATCAGGCCGCTCATTCTTGAGCGGCTTCTGATGGGTCACCTTCTGTAGCGATGGATCATGATTAGCTGTATTCTAGCGCGAATTCGATTAAAAAACAAACCACTATGATCCTTCTTCAGCCAACTCCACGGCGCCGTCTTCATCCAGACCCTCGTCCACGAGCTCCTGCGCCCGTTCGGCGGTGCCTTCGTCGAGATCGTGCTCCGTCATGAGAGTTTTTACTTCCTCATCAGCCCCATTGTGATTAGGTTCGAAATCCATGGAGTTGCTTATTTTTTAGAAAAGTCGCCGGTTTGGCTATCCCCTCCTTCTTCCAGTCTTCTTCGGCGTTCATCAAGAGTTTCTCCTTCATACATCCAATAAATCGTTCCCTGAACCTGATATGGATAGCCGAGCAGCTTCTGGGCAGAGGCGGACAGACTTGTTAGTTGGCCATTCAATTCAATAAATTTATTATCAACGACTTTCGCCTTGATGTTCTCGTCATTCACATAGGATAGTTCTGCACCAACAGGAATGTCTACCATTTTGAAATTAAAGACCGCACGTCTCGTGCGTGCTTGGTTCAGAGCCTTTTGATCTTCAGGCAATTCCACGTAGTCTTTCTTTGGAGTCACGTTTTCAATCTGCGCTAGTTTTAAAGCCGACACAACTCGTTCGGCCGATAATTCAAAAAATTCACGGCTCGAACGTACACGATGATCCAAAAAAGCGTCATGAAGCTGCTTCTCTACGAAATTAGCATCCCCGACGGTACACGCGTAGAAACATTCGAACGGTAAAGGCACACTCGTTGTATCAAGCGAGCGGATCCGCTGTTCAAGATTCGTGGTTCGCCCGATCTTCACATATCCGGGCATGGCTTCGTTAATGAGGACGTAGATAATTTCGTTCATATTGCTTATGCAGAGAATTTACCACCAGAGATATCGAAAAACCTCTCAAAGAATTTTGTTAGTTTATCCAGTACACTCTCGCGTTTCTGTGTACGCTCACCTGTTGGAGAAAATCTGGATACAGGTGGTAGAACCTTGGTAATTGCTGTTCCGGTTGTTGCCACGCTACCGTCACGAAATGCGTTTTTTATAAACGAATACGTTGCGTCATGATCGAGATCCTCACTGGAAATTATCTGTTCAAGCTCTTCAATCTTTTTCTTATCCATAAACTTCCGCCAATCGTCATCGACGACTGAATGTACATCAAGCGAAGCGATGAACTGATTGATGAGATCCTTCTTGTTGCGTAATTCAACACTCGAGTCTATTGCTTTGTTGATATCAACCAAGAGTTCACGATTCTTGATATGATCTTCATGATATTGCTTGATGAGGCCGAGAACATAATCAATATTTATCTCTACCTGCTTAATGAGTTCCATCTCGAAGACCAGATCATCGTTAATGTTCTCTTGTTCCTTCTCTACGCATTTGCGAAAATCGTTATACAGGTCAATGTACGCACTGTGGTAATCCTGAACATCGCGCTCAGTTAAAATCTCGTTACCTGAGAATTCATCAAAGGTCGTCAAGATATTACGAACACGCAGAACCGCGCTATACAGCTTAATGAAGTCTTTTTGGTTTTGTTCTCCGATGACCCGCTCCCCTACAGGGAATTTCTCTAATAACTCCGCCACCAAACTCGCATACCCGCGAATTTCTTTCTCGCCATCTTTGTAACCGTTGTAGTACTCTGCATATGATTTAAGAAGCACAATACCACTGGCCTCTTTGTCACCGAAAAGAGCAATGGATTCGTTGGTTGCTTTTTCAAGGTTGCGGAAGCAGACGATATTTCCGAAAGTTTTTACACTATTAAGAATACGATTAGTACGGGAAAATGCCTGTAGAAGTCCGTGCAGTCGGAGATTCTTATCCACCCACAAGGTGTTGAGCGTCGTCGCATCAAATCCGGTCAAAAACATATTGACCACAATGAGCACATCGACCTCGCGGTCTTTTACTCGTTGGCTTACATCCTTGTAGTAATTCTGAAATTTATCTGATGATGTGTCGTACGAAGTACCAAACATCGCATTATAATCAACGATAGCTCCGTCGAGAAAGTCTCTTGAGCTTGCGTCCAGTCCGCTCGTATCCTCCGAATTTTCGTCTATCATCCCGTCTGCATCCTCATCGTTCACCCCAAAACTATAGATCGTTGCTACTTTGAGCCGTTTGTCACTCGGTACATCCGCGAGCTGTTTCTTGAACTCAGCGTAGTATTTTTTGGCAACATCAATTGACGAGACGGCGAAAATAGAATTGAACCCAGCCAACCTCCGTTCCTTCAATTTGTAAAAACTATTGCGCTTGGTTTTCTGGTCAAAGTGTTCTCGAATGTAGCTGACAATATTCGCCAAGCGTTCCGGCGCGGCGAGCACTGCCTCGCGATCAATATCGCTAACCTTCTTGTCTTCGATGTTCTCGGCTTCACGAACGGTAGAAATATAATCAACCTTGAATGGCAAGACGTTTTTATCTGCGATCGCATCCACGATGGTGTAAGTGTGCAATTTATCGCCGAATGCCTGCTCTGTGGTCTTGAGATCCAATCGACCACCGGAAGAAGCGTTTTTCGCAAAAATTGGCGTTCCGGTAAAACCGAAGATATGGTAGTTCTTGAATGCTTTCGTGATTGCCGCATGCATGTCGCCAAACTGTGAACGGTGACATTCATCAAAGATAATCACCACATGCCCATCAAAAATACCGTGACCAGCATTGCGTCCGATAAAACGATCCAGTTTTTGTATGGTCGTAATAATGATGCGCGCGTTTGCGTTTTCAAGTTGTCGCCCCAAGATCGCGGTACTCGTATTGCTATTCGCCGCCCCTTTCTCAAACTTGTCGTATTCCCGCATGGTTTGATAATCCAAATCCTTACGGTCGACGACGAATATCACCTTATCTACATATGGTAATTTACTTACGAGCTGTGCCGTCTTAAAGCTCGTCAAAGTCTTTCCCGATCCAGTCGTGTGCCAGATGTATCCGCCTGCCTCTACCGTGCCAAGCTTCTTGTAGTTCGTGCTGACTTCGATTCTGCTCAATATCCGTTCAGTCGCTACGATCTGATATGGACGCATGACCAATAGCTGCCTGTCGGTGGTAAACACGCAGTAGCGGGTCAAGATATTTAATAATGCGTGCTTGGCAAAAAAAGTCTTCCCAAAGTCCATTAAATCCGTAATTGGTCGATTAGTGGCATCAGCCCACCAGCTCGTGAACTCAAAACTGTTGCTTGCGCGCTTGCCCTTCTTCGCTGCACCCTCGTTCGCTTCTTTAATATGCTCAGAGCGCGTGGTGTTGCTGTAATATTTGGTATGCGTACCATTTGAAATCACAAACAATTGCACGTACTCAAAAAGTCCCGCTGACGCCCAAAAGCTTTCGCGCTGATAGCGATTGATTTGATTAAACGCTTCCTGAATGGCGACACCACGACGCTTGAGTTCGACATGAACCAAAGGCAAGCCATTCACTAGCACCGTTACATCATAGCGATTGGATCGCCTACCATCTTCGGTCGCATATTGGTTGATAACCTGTAGGCCGTTGTCGTGGATGTTGTCTTTTTTGAGCAGGTATATATTTTTGACCGTACCATCGTCACGTGTCAGGTTCTTGACGTAGTCCTCTTGAATAGTCGCTGTTTTTTCTGCGATGCCCTGATTCGGGTTGGCTAGTTCGCTCACAAAGAAACGATCCCACTCGGCATCTGTAAACGTAAAAGCATTGAGCTTCTCTAGCTGTCTTCGCAGATTCGTTACCAGATCAACTTCCGAAGTAATAGCAAGATATTCATACGCTTGCGTTGTGAGCTGCTCGATAAATGCCCGTTCCAATTCCGCCTCGCTTTGGTAATGAGCGACACGCAAAGTATTCGGAGTAAACTCCGCTACTACGGTGCTTTGCGGATTTTCCGCGACGAGATTGTATTTACTGTTAGTGGACATATTCATTAAAAGTCAGGAGTTTCCCTCGGTAATATTCGTATTGTGATCGTCGAGCATTGAGTTCTGCTGGTAAACCCACTGAAATATCGTTCACGAGCGCATCAAACTTATCTAAGATTGATACAATACGCTTCTGTTCGTCGAGGGGTGGCAATGCGATTTTGAATTTCTTCAGGCTGTTGCTTGAAACACGAGTTACCTTCGTCCCTGTCACATACTTCTTTTTTTGATCAAAAAACATCTGCGTCTGGAAAAAGTAAGAAAGGTATTTCGGATCTTGTTTATGCTTAAAAATAAGAGCGTCTCCACTTACCGCGATCTCCTCATCCCCTAGCCAAGCGACCGCCTTGCAAACATCTTGAACATTCTCGCTTGTAGTCGCAACGACTAAATCACCTTTTTCAGCCCTCTTTAATTTTTTCGCGAACTCTTCTGATACAAAAGACTTCGTTTTGTCAGTGTACGTTCCGTAAAAGGTATAAATTTGACCATAGTGAATACAGCCAACGCCACTTTCGGCGAAATCTTTTTTCTGCAATCCATTTCCTCTAACCATAATTCCAATTTCACCCAACGTTGCCCACCGTACCCCCCCCCATATCGTTGAACGTCAAAAGCTCCGAGCGGTAATACTCGTACTGCTTCTTCCTTGCTTCTAGCTCTGCTTCTAGCTCTGCTTCTAGCTCTGTAAAACTATTAAGAATTTTGACGATCTCTTTCTGTATGTCAAGTGGCGGAAGCGGGATTTTAATTTTCGCAAAACGCTTTTTTGAAACATTAAATCTTGTAACTCCGCTTGCAGTTTTTGCTATCTGCTTTCTGGTTTGCTCATCCCTAAACAAATATTTTGAGAACTCAGGTAACAGCAAATTTTTATCATTCAAGCGAAAACCAAAACAAAAACTATTCAGATACAATGGTTCCTCAATCTTCCTTGTTAATACAGATGACATGCCACACTCGTCGGGAGTCTCCGATGAGCCGGTAAACAAAACATCGCCGTATTCAATATGGTTCTGTTTTTCATCGTCGCCCACTTTTACGAAATGTTGAATATTCGTATCAACTGCAATATTAGAAAAAATATTCATGTAGGTAACAAACTTCGCGTTACCGCTACTGAAATCATCTTTACTTTTTCCAGACAATCCACCATAAAAATGACCGAGTTCTCCTAACTCTTTAAACTCCACACCACTCGGGCAGAGTTCGATGATCATCTTTTCGATTTTGCTTTGGCGTTCAGTCATACCTATTTTGTTCCCTCGATGTCAGATACAACTTCATCAATTGCTGTACGAAGCTCTTGTTGTCGTGCGACGATGATCGCTATTCTCGTGTTCAACTCCGTAATGTCTACCGCTTTACGAGTGTCTTCTGCTACAACGTAGCTTGAAACAGCAATGTTGTAGTCATTCTCGGCTATGCTTTTATTATCGATGAGTTTAGCGAAATACGCCGTGTCTCTACGAGTACTAAACGCATCGAGAATCTTGAGGCGATTCGTTTCGCTTAACTTGTTCTTATTGCCACCGCGAACAAACTCAGCAGAGGCATCAATAAAGAGCGTCTTGTTGTCCTTCTTGGACTTCTTAAGGACGATGACGCAGGTGGCGATTGTCGTACCGAAAAATAAATCAGGTGGTAGCTGAATGACTGCATCAATATAATTGTTGTCTATCAAATACTTGCGAATTTTCTGTTCTGCGCCGCTGCGATAGAGCACTCCTGGAAATTCGACGATTGCTGCCGTGCCGCTCGTGGAAAGCCATGAGAGCATGTGCATGGTAAAGGCGAGATCTGCCTTGCTCTTTGGTGCCAGTACTCCAGCCGGAGAAAAACGCGGATCGTTTATCAGAAGCGGATTTGCGTCGCCTTCCCAATGGATTGAGTATGGTGGATTAGAAACGATGGCATCAAACGGCTCATCGTCCCAATGTTTCGGATCGGTGAGTGTGTCGCCGTGAGCGATATCAAAGTGATTGTAATTGATATCGTGCAGGAACATGTTGATGCGACAGAGGTTGTAGATGGTGAGATTAACCTCCTGCCCAAAAAAACCTTGCCGCACATTTTCCTTACCAAGAACTTTGACGAATTTCAAAAGTAAAGAACCGGATCCGCATGCAGGGTCATAGACCTTGTTCACTTCTTTCTTGCCGACGGTCGTGATTTCGGCAAGCAATTCGCTAACTTCTTGTGGAGTAAAAAACTCGCCGCCAGACTTTCCGGCGTTTGCTGCATACATCGTCATGAGATACTCATATGCGTCGCCGAATGCGTCGATGGTATTGTCGCTGTAATTTCCCAAACCAAGACCACCAATGGCTTCCATGAGTTTTGCAAGTGTTTGGTTGCGTTTTTCAACCGTGTTCCCCAGCTTGTTGGAATTGACGTCGAGATCATCAAAAAGACCCTTGAGATCGTCCTCGCTATTCGTGCCTTTGGCAGAGTTTTCAATGTTTCGAAAAACAGACCTCAGCGTTTCATTCAAATTAGCATCGTTGCGAGCATTCTTGCCGACCGCAGTAAAAAGTTCACTCGGCAGGATATAAAAACCCTTTTCCTTAACCGTATCAGCCCGACCAAATTCCGCTTCTTTATCTGAAAGCGAAGCGTAATCAAAATCTTTTTTGCCAGCACGGCGCTCGTCGGCATTTATATAGCTGACAAGATTCTCGCTTATGAAACGATAAAAGAGCATGCCGAGCACATACTGCTTGAAGTCCCAACCGTCCACGCTGCCGCGCAAATCATTGGCAATCTGCCAAATGGTGCGGTGCAATTCTGAACGCTCTTGTTCTTTAGTCGTATTCATAAAAAATCAGTCCTCTGTATTTGATTATTTTTTGTCCCCTTGTAGGAATTTTAGGATGTCCTCTTTTTTGTAGCGCCTATCGCGGCGCTCGCCAAAACGAACGGCTTTCAGAATCCCC
>Ga0210033_1000173_pt1 | contig 56682 bp, 63 predicted proteins | sample CryGeymeta201501_FD_185465 | JGI IMG/M metagenome (GOLD analysis project Ga0210033, IMG submission 185465) | Groundwater microbial communities from Crystal Geyser aquifers in Utah, USA - Crystal Geyser metaG 2015-01 (SPAdes) (version 2) | ecosystem: Environmental > Aquatic > Deep subsurface >... | reverse complement strand
CGGTGCCGGGCATCGATGCGGTTGAGGCCAAACCAGGCCGTTGCCAGCACCAGCGGGATCGCCAGCGCGGCCAAGACAACATGACTGATCAGCAGGGCGTAGTAGACCGGCCGGATCCAGCCATAGCCACGAAATACGAAGATCGGCGCGCTGTAGTGGTAAGTGATGTAGCCCACCAGGAACAACGCCGAAACCCCCAGCGCCGCGAGCATGGCGCGGCGATGCGCGGCGATTTTGCGTTGTTGAATCAACACCCGCGCAACGATCAACAACAGCGCCGTCAAAGCGTTGAGACTGGCGTTGATATGCGGCAGCAAATGGGCCAAGTGCATCGGACGACCGGATGGCAAGCGCGGGCTTGCATTCTCGCAGGGCACAGGCGAAGACGGCATTGACCGGCGTCAAGCCGCGGCCGCGCCATCGCGACGCTGACCACCCCAAGACGTAGGTCGATCTGGGCCCGGGTTGACCTAGGTCAACGACACCCCACGGGTCGCGGGCGGACGATGCCGACCGACCACCGACGCCAGCCGGCGTTGGCAGCGCAGCAACCGGAGACCGATCCGATGAACGAGACCCACCCAAAAGACGAAAAGGTTCCGCTGATGCAGCAGCTATTGGACAACCCATTCCTGCTGCTGTTTCTCGGCGTGATGATTCCCATGGTGGTTTATACCCTGTGGGGAGTCATCGACATTCTGACGATTCCGCTTGCCCAATAATTTCGCAGCAGCGCCAACTTCGGGGAACAACTCATGAGCGCAATTTTACCGCCAGCCGAACGCCTGTGGTGGAAACACCCACTGGATCGCGTCGAGGGCACCTGGATCGCCATTGCTTTTGTCTGGTGCCTGGTGATGTTTTTCATGATGATCTACTGGCACGCCTACGGCCAGCAGAATCTATCCACCGAGACCTACAAGACGACGCCGGAGTTGTTCGCCAAAAAGGCCCAGGCGGTGATCGACAAATACACCATCCGCACCGAAACCGATGGCCACATTCCGGTGGTGGCGGTGCCGCCGGGGGGCGATGTCTACCTGATTGCGCGACTGTGGAATTTCTCACCCATCCTGGAGTTCGAGAAAGGCCAGACCTATCGCCTGCACATGACGTCGATGGACTACAACCACGGTTTTTCGTTGCAGCCGGCCAACATCAATATCCAGATCGTGCCGGGCTATGAACACGTGGTCACGATCACACCGAACCAGAGCGGCACCTTTTCGGTGGTGTGCAACGAATATTGCGGAATCGGCCATCACACGATGGTCGGTCGCATCTACGTCAAATAGCGGAGACCGACCATGTCCCAAACCACCACCTACCGGACCTGCCCGCGTTCCGGGCTGCAGTTCGAAGCCAACGCCGAAAAATTGATGACCGCCAACGCCGTAACGGCGGTGGTGTTTCTGCTGCTCGGCGGCATTCTCGCGATTGGTGTCGTGCTGACCCGTTGGCCGGCAGTCCACTGGCTCGAAGCCGGCCGGTTCTACCAGGTACTGACCGCCCACGGCCTGGACATGCTGATCTTCTGGGTGATTTTCTTCGAGATCGCGGTGCTGTATTTCTGCTCTTCCACGCTGCTGCGTTGTCGCTTGGCGACCCCTAAAATCGCCTGGCTGGCGTTTGCCCTGATGCTGATCGGCGCGGTCACCAACAACGTCGCCGTGTACCAGGGCGGGTCGAGCGTGATGATGACCTCCTACGTGCCGATGATGGCGGCGCCGTCGTTTTATCTCGGCCTGATTCTCTTCGCCGTCGGCGCCTTGATCGCCTGCTTTGTGTTCTTCGGCACGCTGGTCGTCGCCAAGCGTGACCAGACCTATCAGGGCTCGGTACCGCTGGTGACCTTCGGCGCCATCACCGCGTGCATCATCGCCGTGTTCACCATTGCCTCGGGCGCGATCATTCTGATCCCGACTTACCTGCTGTCGCTGGGCGTGATCGACCGGGTCGATCCGCTGGTCTACCGCACCATCTGGTGGGCCTTCGGCCATTCCTCGCAACAAATCAATGTCGCCGCCCATATTTCGATCTGGTACGCGGTCGCGGCGATCACCTTCGGCGCCAAGCCAATGTCGGAACGGGTCAGTCGTGGCGCCTTTCTGCTGTATATCCTGTTCCTGCAATTGGCCAGCGCCCACCATTTGTTGTCGGATCCGGGCATGAGCACCGAGTGGAAGATCGTCAATACCAGCTATTTCATGTATTTCGCCGTGTTGGCGTCGATGATCCACGGTTTGACCGTTCCCGGCGCGATCGAAGTGGCGCAACGGGCGAAGGGCTACAACAAAGGTCTGTTCGAGTGGCTGCGCAAGGCGCCTTGGGGCAACCCGACATTTTCCGGCGTGTTCATTTCGATCATCGGCTTTGGTTTTCTCGGCGGCATCTCCGGGGTCATGATGGGCACCGAGCAACTGAACATGCTGATCCACAACACGGTTTACGTGCCCGGGCATTTCCACGCGACGGTGGTGATCGGCACCACCTTGTCGTTCATGGCGCTGACCTATTTTCTGATCCCGGTGCTGTTCAAGCGCGAAATGATCAACCCCGGCCTGGCCAAGTGGCAGCCCTATCTGTTTGGTCTGTCGATGTACTTTTTCTGTTTGGTGATGATGGGTGCGGGCACCCTCGGGGTACCGCGTCGCCACTGGGATCTGTCGTTCAGCGGCGTGGCGATGGCCTACGAGTGGCCGGGCGCGGCCTACCTGATGATGGGCCTGGTCGGCATCGCCGGGGTCGCGGCGATCATCGGTGGCGCGATCTATATCTACATCACCGTGGGCTCGCTGCTCTGGGGTAAACGCCTCGATCAGGGCGAACGCAGTCCGGCGCCGACGCCGATCCCGCTGACCGCGCCGACCGCCGCCGTGCAGACTTACGGTTCCACCGGTTTCGCCGCACCCGGCACCTTCGTGCTGGCGCTGGTGTTCCTGGTGTCCTTCGTCTTGTATTACTTCATCAACTGGAAATACCTGTCTACGTTGTGGGGCCTCAGTTGAGCGCGCGGCGACGGCGCTGACCGCGTGCCGCCGCCGCTTGGCCACCGCCGCGACGCTTTCATCAAGGATGATTGCTGCATTTGAGGACCCAAACCATGAACACGCTCTTGCTTGCCAGCGACCCCTCGATCGGATCGCTAATGCGTGCGGTGATCAGCCTGTTCAAGTTGCGTATCGGCGTGCTGATCGCGATCACCGCGCTGGTCGGCTTCGTGGTCACCCCGGGCTCTGCGGCGACGCCGATGCAAGCCCTGCTATTGACGCTGGCCACCTTGCTGGCGTCGGCCAGCGCCGGTGCCTTCAACCAATATTACGAGTACGTCAGCGACCGCCTGATGCGGCGCACGCGCGAACGCGCGTTTGCCACTGGTGTCTTGCCGCACCACCCGGCGTGGCTGCTGCTGTTCGCCGCGATGCTGGTGCTCGCGGTCGCCAGTACCTGGCTACTGGTCAACCCCTTGGCGGCGATCTTCGTGTTTCTCGGTGCGTTTGTTTACGCCGTGGTTTATACGGTCTGGTGGAAGCGACGCAGTTGGTTGAACATCGTCATCGGTGGGCTCGCCGGCAGTTTTGCCGTGCTTGCCGGCGGCGCCGCCGCGAATCCGGAGCTTGGTCCAACACCGTGGTTGTTTGCCTTGGTGTTGCTGCTGTGGACACCACCGCATTTCTGGAGTTTGGCCATTGCCAATCAAGCCGACTACGCGGCCGCCGGGATACCGATGTTGCCGGTGGTGGTGGGACCCAAACGCGCTGCCCGCATCGTTTTTTGGAGCACACTGGCGCTGCTGTTGGCATCGATCCTGCCAGCCTGGTTCGGTCTCGGCAGCGTTTATCTGATCGGTGCGCTTGCGGGCAGCGGCTTCTTCGTCTACCGGGCCCAGCAATTGGCACGGTCGCCCAACCCGCAGACCGCGATCCGCTGCTTCTTGGCCTCGCTGCTGCAACTCAGTGCGGTGCTGCTGGCGGCCTGCCTCGATGTGGCGTTGCGGTAAACGAACATGCGCGGCGGCTATCTGTTGATGCTGATGTTGCTGTCGATCTCGGGCACCGGGGCGCTGGCCGCCCACGTCAGGCCGGTCGCCAACGCCGCCGAGCTCAGCGCGCCGGCCGCCCCCGAGTCCGGTCTCGATCAGGCCGCCGCCGTGCGCGCCAGTCGCGCGGTGATCGGCCAACAGCCCGCCGACTACACGCTGCAGGATCGTGCCAACCAGCCCCGGGCGTGGTCGCAATTTCGCGGCCGACCGGTGCTGGTCAACTTCATCTACACCGGCTGCTTTCACGTTTGCCCAACCAGTACCCGCGCGCTGCACCAAGCGGTGGCGGCCATGCGCGAGCGCTTCGGCACCGACCAGTTTCAGGTGCTCAGCATCGGCTTCAATCCACCCAGCGATAGTCCGGCAGCGCTGCGCGAGTTTGCCGCACAACAACAAATCGACGATCCAAACTGGGAGTTCTTGAGTCCGCGCGCCGCCGATGTGCCGGCGTTGGCGCGTGATTTTGGCTTCAGCTACGTGCCGACGCTGATGGGCTTCGACCACACCCTGCAGGTCAGTCTGGTGGATGCCAACGGCCGTATCCGCGAGCAGATTTATGGCGACCGGTTCACCGCCGATGCGCTCGGTGAGCCACTCAAACGATTGCTTACCGGCTCGCTGTTGTCCGCCTCGGTACTCTCCGACAACCGCCTGTCCGACTTGCTCGACAAGGTGCGGATCCTGTGTTCGGTCTACGACCCGCGCACCGGCAAGTATCGGGTGGACTATTCGATTTATCTGGAAATCGCCGGATTTCTCACCTTTTCGCTGGCCCTGCTGGTGGTGCTGGTGCAGGAGTGGCGGGATCGCCGTACGTTGCGCCGCGCCGCGTCGTTGCGCCGCGCCGCGTCGTTGCGCCGCGCCGCGTCGCTGCAGCGCGCCGCTCAGCCGCAATGACGCTCGTGTCGGCGGCGTCCGGCCTACGCCGCGCCTGGCGAAACTTCGAACATGGCTGGCACCGAATCACCGTCGCGCCGAGTGAACCCCTGGAACACCTGGGCGCCATTGCCGGCCTGCTGCTACTGCTCTTGTTGGCGACCGGCAGCTATCTGTTTGTGGTGTTCGACACCTCGGTTAGCGGCGCCTGGCAATCGATCGACCAGCTCGCGCGCACCGGGACGTTTCCCGGTGGCTGGCTGCGTAGCTTGCACCGCTACGCCGCCGACGGCTTGCTGTTGGTGACGCTGCTGCACCTGTTGCGCGAGTTCATGCTTGGCCGCTACACCCACTTCCGCCGCGCCACCTGGTGGACCGGGGTACCGCTGTTGCTGCTGGTCTATCTCAGCGCGATCGGTGGCTTCTGGCTCAACTGGGACCAACTCGGCCAATACTCGGCGCTGGCCAGTGCCGAACTGATCGACGCGTTGCCGTTACTTGGCGCGACGCTGACGCGCAACTTTGTCGCCGTCCATGCTGTCAGCGATCGACTGTTCTCACTGCTGATCTTCATCCATCTCGGCGTGCCCTTGTTGCTGCTGTTTGGCCTTTGGTTTCACCTGCAACGAATCCATCTGCCACAGGTGCTGCCGCCGCGCGCCCTGACCGTTGGGGTGATTGCGACCCTGGGCCTGCTGGCAGCGGCCGCGCCGATCGCCAGCCAGGCGCCCGCCGATCTGGCGCGCGTACCCACCGCGCTGCACTACGACTGGATTTTGCTGCACCTGCACCCGCTCGCCGAGGCGTTCTCGCCTGCCACCGTGTGGCTATTGATCGCCACGGTGCTGTTGGTATTGCTTCTGCTGCCGTTGCGCCATGGCGTGGTGGCGCCGGTGGCGGTGGTCGATGCCGATTTCTGCAATGGCTGTCGCCGCTGCGTCGATGATTGCCCGTATTCGGCGATCACTTTGGTGGCCCATCCGAACGCCAAGGCCGGACGCCAACTCGCCGTGGTCGCCGCGTCGCGCTGCGCCGGTTGTGGCATCTGCGCCGGAGCCTGTCCGTCGGCGATGCCGTTTCGCCGCGTGGCGACGCTGGCCACCGGCATCGACCTGCCGCAGCGGCGTATTGGCGCGCTGCGGCAACGGTTGCGCCAGGCGCTGGTGCCCGGCAGCCACAAAATCGTCGTCTTCGGCTGCGATCACGGTGCTGCGGTGGCCGCGCTCACGGCAGCCGACGTGGTCAGCTTCAGCCTGCTTTGCAGCGCCCAGTTGCCGCCATCATTCATCGACTACGCGCTGCGCATCGGCGCGCTCGGCGTGGTGATCAGCAGTTGCACCGAAGGCGCCTGCGAATTTCGCCTTGGCGCCCGCTGGACCAGCCAGCGTCTCGGTGCCACCCGCGAGCCGCGATTGCGCACCCACGGGCCGGCGCCGCACTACCAGTTGGTGTTTGCCGATGGCGGCGACGAACCAGCGCTGGTCGCCGCCATCGCCGGCTTGCGTCAGCGCGCGACGATGCGGGCACTGCCATGAACCGACTCGGCCAGTGGAGCGGGCAACTCTTGCTGTACGCGGCGTTCGCGGCAACACTCGCGGTCTTTTCACATTGGCCCAACTACCAGCATCTGGCCCCGGATCGTGCCGTGATCAAAGTGAGTTTTACCCATCAAGGGCAACGCCTGGGCGATTGCACCGTGCAGACACCGGCCGAACTGGCCAAGCTGCCGCCGAACATGCGCGCGCCAACGCGCTGCCCGCGCGAACGCGCCCCGGTCAGCGTCGAGCTCGACCTCGACGGCGTGCTCGTGCTGCGACAAACGGCCTTGCCCTCGGGCCTGTCGCGCGACGGCGCGGCGGCGGTGTATCAACGCATCGAAGTGGCTGCAGGCCAACACCGGATCGCCGTCCGCCTCAAGGATGATGCGCACAGCGTTGGCTTCAACTACCACCGAGAAGCGGTGGTAACCCTGCGCCCCGCAGAAATTCTGGTCATCGACTTCGACCCTGCCCACCACCAAATTACCCTGCAATGAACTCCCTCTCCCACGCCGCCCCCAGCCCGCTCGCTTTGACTGCGGCCAGCCCGACCAGCTACACCTTGACCTTGCCACCCGGTCCGCGCCGGTCGCTGGTTTTGGGCTGGCTGATGCTCGGGCTGGTTGCCTTGATTGGTGCCGGTGTGTACTCCATTCTGCTGGTGCTCTCGCGCACGCCAGGGCTCAACCACTGGCTGCCGGTGGCAGATTTTTTTCGGGTCGCCCTGGTGGTCCATGTCGATCTGTCGGTGCTGGTCTGGTTCGTCGCCTCGGCCGGCCTGTTGTGGAGTCTGGCCAGTCGGCCGATCTTGATCGGTTGCGGCTGGTGGGCGCTGGGATTGGCAACGGTCGGCACGCTGTTGATGGCGCTGGCGCCGTTGTTCGGCACCGCGACGCCGATCATGGCCAACTACATTCCGGTCCTCGACGGCGGGGTATTTTTGACCGGGTTGGCGATTTTTGGTTGCGCTACGGTATTGCTGGTGGTGCGGGGGTTGATCGCTGCGCCCAAGCTCGGCATCACCTTCGACGGCGGCGGAGTGCTCCGCTTTGGACTCAATGCCAGCGTCATTTCGGCCGCAGTAGCATTGTTGGCGTTCGCCGCGTCGCTGCTGCTGACACCCACGGCGATTGACCCACAAACCTATTACGAGATCCTGTTTTGGGGCGGCGGCCACGCCCTGCAATTTGCTTGGACCCTGCTGTTGCTGGTGGCTTGGCTGTGGCTGGCCAGCGCCCTCGGTGCGCCCGTCGCCTTGAGCCCAAGGCTGGCGCTATTGCTGCTGGCGTTGGCGCTGGCTGCGGTGTTCGTGACGCCGTATGCCTATCTCGCGCATCCGGTGGCGAGCGTCGAACAGCGCGATTTGCACACCTGGGCCATGCGCCTCGGTGGCGGCGTTTCGATCTTGCCGATCGGCTTGGCGGTGGTGATCGGTTTGTTACGACGCGTCGGCCCCACCAGCCCGGCACAGTTGCCATTGCGCGCCGCCCTGATCGCGTCGATCGTGGTGTTTGCCGCCGGTGGCTTGATCGGCGTCTTCATCAGTGGCAGCAACGTCAAGATTCCGGCGCATTACCACGGCTGCATTGTCGGCGTCACCCTGGCCTTGATGGGCCTGGTTTATCTGTTGCTGCCGCAACTCGGGTTTCGCGCGCCAAGTGGACGCCTCGCCCGCTGGCAGCCAACGCTGTACGGCGGCGGCCAATTGCTGCATATCACCGGCCTGGTCTGGTCTGGCGGCTACGGGGTGCAACGCAAAGTGGCCGGCGCGGAGCAAGTGCTGCGCTCGGCGGCCGAGGTGGCTGGCATGGGCTTGATGGGACTCGGCGGTTTGATTGCGATCATCGGCGGATTACTGTTCGTCGTGGTCGTCTGGCAGGCCCTGCGCGCGCCGCGCACGGACGCCGACCAGAGCCGGTCAGACGCGTGATTGCGGTCTGTCAAAGCGGTCTGCGGCGCTGCTTCATGGCCGTCGAAGCGCTGTTCAATCGCGCCTTCGGAGATCGTCTGAATCCGTTCTATCAACTCGGCGCCATGATCTTCTTTCTGTTCTGGATCGTCGCCGCCAGCGGGCTCTATCTGTATGCCTTTTTCGATACCGGCGTCGCCGCCGCCTATGCTTCGGTGACGGCGCTGACCGAAGAGCAGTGGTACCTCGGTGGCGTGCTGCGCAGCCTGCATCGCTACGCCGCCGACGCGATGGTGGTGCTCCTGTTGCTTCACCTGTTGCGCCATTTCGCCTTTGATCGAATGCGTGGTTTCCGCGCCTTTTCGTGGCTGACCGGGGTTGCCTTGATCTGGCTGGTCTACATTTCCGGCATCAATGGTTATATGTTGCCCTGGGACCGGCTTGCGCAATTCGTCGTCGTCGCCAGTTTCGAATGGCTGGACGCGCTACCCAGTTTCGGCGGCACGCTGATGCGCAATTTCATCACCCCGGCCAGCGTCAGCAACCGGCTGTTTTCGCTGCTGTCGTTTATTCATATCGGCGCGCCACTGCTGCTGTTGATGATGATGTGGGTACACGTCCAGCGGGTGCCCAAAGCCAGCACCCAACCCGCGCGGCCGATCACCTATGGGTTGACGGCGTCGCTGCTGGTACTGGCGCTGCTGCAACCGGTCAGCAGCCAGGGCGGCGCCGCCGATCTCGCGACTGAAGTCTCCACGGTGGCGCTGGATTGGTTTCTGCTGCCGCTTTATCCCCTGCTGTATCGCTGGCCGCTCGGCGCGGTGTGGGCGCTGGTGGGGTTCGGCACGTTGCTGCTGATTGCGCTGCCGTGGTCGCGACGACGACGCCACGGCCAGCAACAACGGTTCCAGCTGGTCATGCATCCGGGGGCCAAGCCGCTGCTCGCGCGCCGCGACGAGACCCTGCTCGAAGCCGGCTTGCGCGCCGGTCTGCGGCTACCCTATCAGTGCCGCAATGGCGGCTGCGGCGTCTGTGTCTGTACCCTGCTCAACGGCCGCGTTGACCACGGCGCCTACCAGCCAGCCGCACTCACCGCGGCGATGCGTGCCGCCGGCAAAGCCCTGCTGTGTTGCGCCACACCATTGGAAGATCTGGAAATCGAGATCGACGTCGATGACCTTGATGGCGACGGCAGGCCGACCCTGCAACGCTACCAGGGTCGCGTCGAAAGCCTCGAGCGGTGTAGCGAGTCGGTCATCCGTTTGCGGCTTTCCTTGCCCGCTGGGCAGCGCATCAGCTTCGTAGCTGGCCAGTATCTGAATATTATCCTTGCCGATGGCCAACGCCGGGCGTTTTCGTTCGCCAACGCGCCACACGACCATGCGCTGATCGAACTGCATGTGCGGCTGGTTGCAGGTGGCCGCTACACCAGCTACGTATTCAACCAGATGCAGCTCGGCGAAGTGGTCGATTTCGAGGCGCCCCTGGGTGCGTTCACCCTGCACGCTGACCCGCGCCCGATCCTGCTGATCGCCGGCGCCACCGGCTTTGCGCCGATCAAGAGCATCGTCGAAGACGCGTTTCATCGCGGCATCGAGCGGCCACTGCGGCTGTACTGGGGCGTGCGCGATCCGCGCGATCTGTATCTGCTTGATCTCTGCCAACGCTGGCAGCGAGAGCATGCCAATTTTACCGTGGTGCCGGTGCTCTCCGATCCCGTCAACGCCCCCGACTGGAGCGGCCGAACCGGCCTGGTGCACACGGCGATCCTGGCGGACTTTCCGGATCTGAGCGGGTTTCAGGTGTACGTCTGCGGTTCGCTACAGATGGTCGATACCGCCGTACCAGCCATGCTGGCGCAAGGCCTTGCTGAGAGCGCTTGCTTTTCGGATGCGTTCCACCCCGCAGCCACCAGCACCACCGCCACCTGAGCATCGGCAGCTACAGCGTCAGCGTGGGTCGCTGCTGGCGAGGCGTTGAGGCTTAAGCCCAACAGGGCGTGTACGCCGTCACGGCGCGGCCCGCCCGGGCAACTGTCGGTCATGCCAGCGCGCCAACCAGAGCTGCGCCAACACCGCCCCACAGAGCGCCAGGAACATATCCCACTGGGTGTCCCAAATATCGCCCTGGGTGGCCAGGTAAGCATCGGCGTCGCCGCCCATCAGCAACGCGGCCCACCATTCGATGAACTCGAAAAAGGCGCTGAAGGCAAGACAACAACTCGCCACCAGATAGAACAACCAGGGGCCCGGCCGCAGCGGGGTTTTGCGCAGCAGCAATTCGCGCGCCAGGATCGCCGGGACAAAACCCTGGGCAAAATGCCCAAGCCGATCATAGTGATTGCGACTGAGCTCAAAGGCGTCCTGAAACCACAACCCGATCGGCACTTTGGAATAGGTGTAGTGGCCGCCAACGACCAGGATCAGTGCATGCAGCAGCAATAGCCAGCACAGCAGGCGGGTCAGTGGAAAGTGCCGCCAAGTGGCCAGGATCAGCGGCAAGCCAGCCATCACCCAGACCACTTCCATGAACCAGGTCAGCCGGTCTACCGGTTGGATACCGGAAAGCACCAAGGCGGTGAGCGTGATCGACACCAGCAGCCAGGCTTCGACGCCAGTGGGCGCATTGATCGGGTGGGTGGGGCGCATGGCAAAGTCCTCAATGCAGCCACGACGGCGTGGCTCCGGGGGCATTGTAGCCAGCGCGTGCGCCAGTCCGGCGCGGCGTTTTTGGATCAGCGACTGGAGCCGCGCTTGCGGACGATCAACATCGCCAGTTCCAGCGATTGCTCGTAGTTGAGCCGGGGGTCCACATTGGACTTGTAGGCGCGCTCCAGATCGGTTTCGGTCAGCGCCCGCGCGCCACCCATGCACTCGGTGACATTCTCGCCGGTCAACTCCAGGTGGACACCGCCCAAGCGGGTGCCGGCCGCCGCATGAATATCGAAGGCTTGATCGAGCTCGCCCTGGATGTTCTCGAAGCGCCGGGTCTTGTAACCATTGGAGGTGGCTTCGGTATTGCCGTGCATCGGATCGCAGACCCAGAGCACCGACTTGCCTTCGCGCTTGACCGCGTCCAGCAAGGGCGCCAACGCCGCGCCGACTTTGGCTACGCCCATGCGATGGATCAAGGTCAGGCGGCCGGCTTCATTGTCCGGGTTGAGCGCATCGATCACCGGCAGCAACTGCTCGGCGGTCACGCTCGGACCGACTTTGAGCCCGATCGGATTGGAGATGCCGCGGCAATAGGCGACATGGGCGCCGTCGAGCTGGGCGGTACGCATGCCGATCCACGGAAAATGCGTCGACAAGTTGAACCACCCAGGCTTGCGCGGTACCTGCCGGGTCAGCGCCGCTTCGTAATGCAGCACCAGGGCTTCATGAGAAGTATAAAAATCTGCCCGCGAAAAACTGCCGAGGGCACCACCGGCAAGGGTTTCCATAAACCGCACCGACTCGCTGATCGCCGTCACCATGCGCCGATATTCTTGTTGCAATGGCGCGTGCTGCATCCAGCCGAGTTCCCAATATTCGGGGTGGTGCAGATCGGCGAAACCGCCATCGATCAGGGCACGCACAAAATTGATCGTCATCGCCGAATGGGCGTGGCCACGCAACAAGCGTTGCGGATCCGGGACGCGCGCCGCGGCAGTGAACTCGGCGGCATTGACGATATCGCCGCGATAGCTGGGCAGCGTCACGCCATCGCGGGTTTCGGTGTCGGTCGACCGCGGCTTGGCGTATTGGCCGGCAAAACGGCCGACCCGGACCACCGGCAACTTGAGCCCATGGATCAGCACCACGCTCATCTGCAACAGCACTTTCAAACGGTTGGAAATGGTGCCGGAATCGCACTCGGCAAAACTCTCGGCGCAATCGCCACCCTGCAAAACAAAACGATCACCGGTAGCGGCTTCGGCGAGCTGGCGCTTGAGCGCGACGATCTCGAACGAGGTGACCAGCGGCGGCAGACTGCCAAGCGCCGCAACCACCCGGCGCAGTGCCTCAGCATCCGGATAGTTCGGTTGCTGGGTCGCGACCCGGCTCTGCCACAACTCGGGGGTCCACTCGGAGAAATCACTCATCGCTTGCTTGCCTTATCCGCGCGCACGGAAGCCACCATATACCGCGACCAGCAACAAGCCTGCAAACCAAATCAGCGTCCAACTCGGCATATCCAGATGCAAAAACATCCAGCCATCGGCGGCCGCGCACTCGCCGGACCCGGTGAACACACTGGTGATCGTCTTGCCCAGCGGGAAGGCGTCCAGCATGTAGGCGAGACCGGGCCCGCAGTCGGGCACCTGATCCGGCGGCAAGTGCCGCAGCCAAACATGGCGTGCGGCCACCGCCCCGCCCGCCAGCGCCGCCAGCGCCGCCAACAGGCCATAACACTTGCGCCCCAAGGCGCCCGGGTTATGCAGGCTGCCGAGCGCCATGATGACCGCCACGGCGATGAAACCGATGCGCTGGAAAATACACAGCGGACACGGCTCCAGCCCCATCACTTTTTGCTCGTAGATCGCATAGGCCAGCAACAGCACACAAGCCAGCGCTGAACCACCGAACCAGAACCGAAATGAAATCTTGCGCATTGAAATAACCTCCTGATGGCGATCAAACATGCAAACCCGCGCTGGCGACTGACTTTGCTCGGCGCCGATGCGAGCCGCGCCACCGCCAAACACCGCCGCCGGATACAAAAAACCCCGGACTTGCGCCGGGGTTTTTGGGCCACTGCAGAGCGTGTCAGCCTTCTACCGCCTCGGCGATTTGTGGGCGATCCACCAACTCGACATAAGCCATCGGTGCGGTGTCACCGACTCGAAAACCGCACTTGAGAATACGCAGGTAACCCCCTGGACGCTCACGATAGCGTGGTCCGATATCGGTAAACAACTTACCCACCGCCACCTTGTCGCGCAAACGCGAAAAGGCCAAGCGACGATTGGCGACACCATCGATCTTGGCGAGCGTAATCAATGGCTCGGCAACCCGGCGGAGTTCCTTGGCTTTCGGCAACGTGGTCCGAATCAACTCGTGTTGAATCAGCGAGCTCGCCATGTTGCGAAACATCGCCTGGCGGTGACTGCTGGTGCGGTTGAGCTTGCGACCTGATTTCATGTGGCGCATGACAGTGTTCCTAAGGTTAGCCCAGCATGCCGTGCTGCACGCCGGCCGGGGGCCAGTTTTCGAGTTTCATACCCAGCGATAGACCGCGGGCAGCCAAAACTTCCTTGATTTCGGTCAGCGATTTCTTGCCGAGGTTGGGGGTCTTCAACAACTCCACCTCGGTGCGCTGGCAGAGATCGCCGATGAAGTAAATGCTTTCCGCTTTCAAGCAGTTGGCCGAACGCACGGTGAGTTCCAAATCATCAATCGGCCGCAGCAGGGTAGGATCGACCCCAGCGACAGCAGGCTTGACCGCGCCGCTTTCACGCCGCGTGAAATCACCAAATACCGAAAGCTGATCGGCAATGATGTCGGCGGCACGACGCACGGCTTCTTCGGCATCGACGGTGCCATTGGTCTCGATGTCGAGAATCAACTTGTCCAGATCGGTGCGCTGCTCGACGCGGGCACTATCCACTTCGTAGGCAACGCGACGAATCGGGCTGAAGCTGGCGTCCAGCTGCAGCCGACCAATCGGCCGAGACTCGTCATCGGGACGGCGGCGCGAAGCCACCGGCTGATAACCGACCCCCTTGGCAATACGCAAACGCATATTGATTTGGGTATCTTTGGTCAGCGTGCAAATGACGTGTTCCGGGTTCACCACTTCGATGTTGTGATCGACCTTGATGTCGCCAGCCGTCACTACACCCGGCCCACGCTTGCTCAGCGTCAGCATGGTTTCGTCCGCCGTGTGCATGCGCAGCGCCACGTCCTTGAGGTTGAGCAGCACGTCGATGACGTCTTCCTGCAAACCATCGAGGGTGGTGTATTCATGCAACACGTTATCGATTTCCACCTCGGTAATCGCTGCGCCCGGAATCGAGGACAACAGCACGCGCCGCAGCGCGTTACCCAGGGTGTGGCCGAAGCCGCGTTCCAGCGGTTCGACAAAGACGCGGGCGTGATTCGGACCGATTTGCTCGGTCGAAATGCCACGCGCGCGCATGATGGCAGTAGCCGTCGTAGCCATGGTATTGGGGGTCTCCGGTTACTTCGAGTACAACTCGACGATCAAGTTTTCATTGATGTCGGACGGTAAGTCGGAACGCTCTGGTGCCGCCTTGAAAGTGCCCGCCATGGTTTTGGCGTCCACTTCGATCCAGCCTGGGACCAGATCCATTTCCTGAGACAGGGTCAGCGCTTCCTGGATGCGCAACTGTTTGCGGGCGCGCTCGGAAATGCTGATCGCATCACCCGCCTGCACCTGGAACGAGGCGATGTTGACGCTTTTGCCATTGACCAGCACGCCCTTGTGCGACACCAGTTGGCGCGCGGCCGAACGGGTGACGGCAAAGCCCATGCGAAACACCACGTTGTCGAGCCGGGATTCGAGCAGCCGCAACAAATTTTCGCCGGTTGCTCCCTTGATGTTGGAAGCCTTCGCGTAATAGGTGCGGAACTGGCGCTCGAGCACGCCGTAAGTGCGCTTGACCTTCTGCTTCTCGCGCAACTGCACGGCGTAATCGGACATCTTGCCTTTCTTCGGCGAAGCACCGTGTTGGCCGGGCTTCTGCTCCAGCTTGCACTTGGAGTCCAGCGCGCGCGCCGGGCTCTTGAGAAACAGATCCGCGCCTTCGCGACGGGACAACTTGCATTTTGGACCAATATAACGAGCCATGATTCTTATCCTTACACGCGACGACGCTTCGGCGGACGGCAGCCGTTGTGCGGAATGGGGGTGATGTCAATGATGTTGCCGATCTTGTAGCCGATCGCGTTCAACGAACGCACCGTGGACTCACGTCCCGGCCCGGGGCCCTTGATCCGGACTTCCAGGTTCTTCAAGCCATATTCCTGTGCGGCGCGACCGGCCTTTTCCGCTGCCACCTGGGCGGCGAACGGCGTGGACTTGCGCGAACCACGGAACCCAGCACCACCCGAAGTCGCCCACGACAGGGCATTGCCCTGGCGATCGGTGATGGTGACGATGGTGTTGTTGAAGGACGCTTGCACGTGCGCGATGCCATCAGTGACGACACGCTTGATCTTTTTCTTCGGCTTGGCAGCCGATGCCTGCTTATTCATGAGATCGAGTCCAGTTGAAGGTTACTTCTTGATCGCCTTGCGCGGGCCTTTGCGGGTGCGGGCGTTGGTACGAGTGCGCTGTCCGCGCACCGGCAACCCACGACGATGGCGCAAGCCACGTTGGCAACCGAGGTCCTGCAGGCGCTTGATGCTGATGCCGACTTCGCGGCGCAGATCACCTTCCACGCTGAACTTCTGCACCTCGATACGGAGACGGTCCACTTCGGCCTCGGTAAGATCCTTGACTTTGGTCGCGGGGTCTACCCCGGACGTAGTGCAGATCTTGCGAGCACGCGAACGACCCACTCCGAAAATACTGGTAAGACCAATCCAGGTGTGCTTCTGGACGGGAATGTTTACACCGGCTATACGCGCCATCGCGTCATCTCCATAACTGTTGGCGAAAGGAACTGGGCATTATACACGACAAACCGGAGCCGCCTAGCAGTTGCCGGCGAAATCCCGCGATGTCAGTCACTCCGTCAGCGAACGAGTCCGCGACGGCCGTAATTTTTGAGGTTGGCCTTCTTCAGCAGGCCTTCGTATTGGTGCGACATCAGGTGCGCCTGCACCTGTGCGGTGAAGTCCATCACCACCACCACCACAATCAGCAATGAGGTGCCACCAAAATAGAACGGCACGCCGAACTTGGTCTGCAAAATGGTCGGCAGCAGGCATACCGCAACCAGGTACATCGCGCCAACGCCGGTCAGTCTGGTCAATACGCCATCGACGTAATCGCCGGTGGCCTTGCCGGGACGAATACCCGGAATCAAGGCGCCAGATTTTTTCAAGTTCTCGGCAGTTTCCTGAGAATTGAACACCATGGCGGTGTAGAAAAAGGCAAACGCGATGATCAACAACGAGAACACCAGCAAGTACAGCACCGAACCCGGCGACAGCATCGCCGACATGCGGGTCAGCCAGGGGTTATTGGCCAGGTTTCCCATGCTTGCCAGCGTCGCCGGAAACATGATGAACGAAGACGCAAAAATCGCCGGAATCACGCCGGACATGTTGATCTTCAAGGGCAAATGCGAGCTCTGGTTGTTGTAGCCTCGGTCGCCACCGCCCTTGCGTGCGTAATTCACCGCAATGCGTCTTTGGCCACGTTCCATGAACACGACAAAACAGGTGGTCAACACGACAATGATGCCAATCAGAATGGCGCTCAGCGCAGCGAGCTGGCCATCGCCCACTTGTCGCAGGGTCTGAATCAGCGCCCCCGGCAACCCGGCGACAATGCCAGCAAAAATCAGCAACGAGATACCGTTGCCGACACCGCGCTCGGTAATTTGCTCACCCAGCCACATCAGGAACAAGGTGCCCGCGGTCAGACCAATCACACAACTGATGACAAAGCCTGGGCCCGGATTGACCACCACCCCACCACCACCGTTGAGCGTTTGCGCTTGCAATGCCAGCGCCACCCCAAACGACTGAAACGAAGCCAGGCCGACGGTACCGTAGCGGGTCCATTGGGTGATCTTGCGGCGGCCGGACTCACCTTCTTTACGCAGCGCTTGCAGACTGGGAACCATGGACGCCAGCAACTGCATGATGATCGACGCCGAAATGTAGGGCACCACGTTCAATGCCAACACACTCATGCGTTCGAGCGCGCCACCGGAAAACATGTTGAACAAATCGAGGACCGTGCCTTTCTGCCGTTCCATCAATTGCAGCATGGCTTCTGGATTCACCCCGGGTACCGGAATAAACGTACCCAGACGAAACACGATCAAGGCCAGCACCACGAAAATCAAGCGCTGCCTGAGCTCGGTCGGGATGCTGAACTTCGGCCCAGCCTGCGATGTCAGCGGATTAGCCACGATCAGGCCACCGAGCCGCCGGCCGCTTCAATCGCCGCTTTGGCACCTGCGGTCACCACGATTCCAACCAACTTGAAGGCGCGCGTGATCTCGCCTTTGTTGATCAAGCGCGCGCGCTTGGCTTTGGCACCGACCAGGCCAGCCGCCTGCAGCACGGCGAAATCGACGGCTTCGCCGCTCAATTGCTCAAGCTGATAGAGGCGAATTTCGCCGGTATCGTTCTTCAGCTTGGAGCGGAACCCGACTTTGGGCAGACGCCGTTGCATCGGCATCTGACCGCCCTCGAAACCGGGCTTGATCTTGCCCTTGCCGGAACGCGCGAACGAGCCTTTGTGGCCGCGACCGCAGGTTTTACCGAGACCGGAGCCAATGCCGCGGCCAACGCGCTTGCGATCTTGACGAGCGCCAACGGCAGGTTTGAGTGTATTGAGACGCATGGTGAAACTCCTCTTGCCGATGCTTGCCGAATCAGTTTTCGACGCGCACCAGATAATTGATCTTGTGGATCAGGCCGCGCACTTGCGGCGAGTCCTTGAGCACCGACACCGAATTGAGCTTGCGCAGGCCCAAGGCCTTGACGCTCAAACGATGGAGGGCCGGGCAACTGTTCTGGCTCTTGACCAGACGCACGGTGACCGTCTTGGCATCGACCGCAGTCATGAGTGCACCCCCAAATCCTCTAGCTTCTTGCCGCGCTTGGCAGCGATATCGGCCGGTGACTGGATCGCCAACAGGCCCTTGATCGTCGCCCGCACCAGGTTGATGGGATTGCGCGATCCGACCGCCTTGGCCAGCACGTTTCTGACGCCGACCACTTCAAATACGGCGCGCATGGCACCACCGGCGATCACGCCGGTACCTTCAGAGGCTGGCTGCATGTAGACGCGGGCGGCACCATGATTGGCCTTGACCGCGTATTGCAAAGTGTCGCCCTTCAACTTGACGCTGACCAGGCTTTTGCGGGCGCGGTCCATCGCCTTGGCAATCGCTGCCGGAACCTCGCGCGCCTTGCCATAGCCCATGCCGATTTTGCCAGCGCCATCGCCGACTACGGACAGAGCGGTAAAGCTCATCTGGCGGCCACCCTTGACGGTCTTGGCGACGCGGTTGACAGCGATCAGCTTCTCCATCATGCCGTCGCCGTTGTCTCGTTCATTCGTACTCATGGTTCACCTTGATTGCACCCCGTGGGGTGTCGATTACGGCCGCAGCCGCTTGGAGTTGTGATCGTTGCGCATTGAACTCTAGAACTGCAAACCGCCTTCGCGCGCGGCGTCGGCCAAGGCCTTGATGCGCCCGTGATACAAAAATCCGGAACGATCAAAAGCCACCTGCTCGACGCCGGCAGCGCGTGCACGCTCGGCGATCATCTTGCCGACCGCCGTTGCCGCCACCTTGTTTTTGGTACCGGTCAAACCCTGCACCACGGCATCCTGCAGGGTATTGGCGGCCGCGATCACCTGATCGCCAGAGGATGAAATCACCTGCGCGTACAGGTGCTGACCAGAACGGTGTACCGACAAACGGGCGATATCCTGTTTGGCAATGCGCGCACGCGTCGATTTGGCGCGGCGGAGACGTGATTGATTTTTCGTCGACATGTTGATTCCTAAATAGGCCATTACCGAGGCTGGACTTAAGCCTTCTTGGCTTCTTTCAGTGTGATCTTCTCGCCCGCATAGCGGACCCCCTTACCTTTGTATGGCTCAGGCGAACGGAAGGCGCGAATTTTAGCAGCCGCCTGACCCACCTGTTGCTTGTCTGCGCCCTTGATCAGCACTTCGGTTTGCGTCGGCGCTTCCAGGGTCACCCCCGCCGGCGCCTTGAACAACACCGGATGGGAGAAACCGAGCGTGAGATTGAGATCTTTGCCCGCCATCGTGGCGCGGTAACCGACGCCAACCAACTCAAGCTTGCGCTGATAGCCGACGGTGACTCCCTCGACCATGTTGGCGATCAAAGCGCGCATGGTGCCGGCCATCGCCGAACTCTCTCCGGTGGGGGCCAGCGTAATCACGCCGTTTTCGAGTTTGACACTGACACTACTGGGCACCACAGCCTGCAGCGAGCCCTTCGGACCCTTGACTGAAATGCTACCCACGTCGACGACGCAGTCGACGCCCTTGGGCACGGTGATCGGACGTTTCGCGACTCTGGACATGGCAGATCCTTAAGCGACCAGACCGATGACTTCGCCACCCAGACCCTGGGAACGGGCCTGCGCGTCGGTCATGATGCCTGATGAAGTGGAGATGATCGAGACGCCGAGACCACCGAGTACTTTCGGCAGTGCATCCTTGCCACGATAGGCGCGCAAGCCAGGACGGCTGACGCGCTGAAGGCGCGCAATGGCCGGTTTGCCCTGGTAGTAACGCAGCGCAATTTCGAGCTCTTGCTTGCCATCGACGTCGCGCACGGCGACGTCATTGACATAGCCCTCGGCCTTCAAGACATTGGCGAGGGCGAATTTGACCTTGGACGCTCCCATCTTTACCGACACTTTGCCTACAGCCTGGGCATTGCGAATGCGGGTAAACATGTCAGCGATAGGATCAGTCATGCTCATTGGGATTACTCCTTTTAGAGTGCACCGATATCCGGCACGGGGAAAAGAAAATTACCAACTGGCCTTGCGCAAGCCAGGTACATCACCACGCATGGTGGCTTCGCGAAGCTTGTTGCGGCCAAGTCCAAACTTGCTGTAGACACCACGCGGCCGACCAGTGAGCGCACAGCGATTACGCATGCGACTGGGACTGGCGTCACGCGGCAGTTTTTGCAAGCCGGTCTGTGCTGCCATGCGCTCGTCGTACGAGAGCTTGGGATCGACCACTTTGCGCTTGAGTTCAGCGCGCTTGGCAGCATATTTCTTAACGGTCTTCGCGCGCTTGAGGTCGCGATTTACCATCGAAGTCTTGGCCATGAGGAATAGGTTCTCGGTCAGTTGCGGAAAGGAAAGCGGAAGCCTTCGAGCAAGGCCTTGGCCTCAGCATCGGTTTTCGCGGTCGTGGTGATGGCGATATCCATGCCACGCAGCGCATCGATGGCATCGAAATTGATCTCCGGAAAAACGATCTGTTCCTTGATGCCGAAGTTGTAGTTGCCACGGCCATCGAAGGAACGACCACTGATACCGCGGAAGTCACGCACCCGCGGCAAGGCGATGGTGATCAGTCGGTCCAGAAACTCGAACATCTGCTTGCGCCGCAACGTGACTTTGCAGCCAATCGGCCAGCCATCGCGAATCTTGAAGGTCGCGACGGAAACCCGCGCGTTGGTCGCGATCGCCTTCTGCCCGGCGATCTTGGTCATATCGTCGATGGCATGCTCGAGCACTTTCTTGTTCGCTGCGGCCTCGCCCACGCCCATATTGAGCGTGACCTTGGTGAAGCGAGGAACTTGCATCGGGTTCTTGTAGCCGAAGCGCTCGGTGAGCTTGGCGACAACAACGTCTTTGTAGTGTTTTTCAAACCGGGTGGTCATATTCATCTGCCTCAAGCATCAACGACTTCACCGGACTTGCGGAAGACCCGGACCTTGCGGCCGTCTTCCAGCGTCTTGCAACCGACGCGTTCGCCCTTTCCGGTGGCGGAGTTCAACAACATCACATTGGACGGGTGGATCCGTGCCTCGCGCTCGACGATCCCGCCGGGTTGGTTGGCTTGCGGATTCGGCTTGGTATGGCGTTTGATCAAGTTCAAACCTTGCACGAAGATACCGGCGTCCGACACGCTCATTACCTGACCGGTCTTGCCCTTATCCTTGCCCGTGTTCAGGATCACCTGATCGCCTTTCTTGATACGTTTCATGGTCGTTCGCTCCTTACAGCACTTCCGGCGCCAGCGACACGATCTTCATGAATCGCTCACTGCGCAGCTCACGCGTGACCGGTCCAAAGATGCGCGTACCGATCGGCTCAAGCTTGGTGTTTAACAGCACGGCGGCATTGCCATCGAAGCGAATCAGCGACCCATCCGGGCGCCGCACGCCCTTGCGGGTGCGCACCACGACGGCGTCATAGACTTCGCCTTTTTTGACCTTGCCACGGGGAATGGCTTCCTTGATCGAGACCTTGATCACGTCGCCAATTCCCGCATAGCGACGCTTGGAACCACCCAGTACCTTGATGCACATCAACTCGCGGGCGCCACTATTATCTGCGGCGTCGAGGTGGCTTAGCATTTGGATCATGTTACGTTCTCCTTAAGCTTCAGCCGGCGCGCGAGATGACTTCGACGACACGCCAGTTCTTGGTCTTCGACACCGGCGCGCATTCGACCAGTCGGACCAGGTCGCCCTCTTTGCACTGACTGGTCTCATCGTGGGCGTGCACCTTGGTCGAGCGACGCAGCAACTTGCCGTAGAGGCCATGCTGAATCTGCCGCTCAAGCAATACGGTGACGGTCTGCGTCATCTTGTTGCTCACCACGCGACCTTCGATCGCGCGTTGCGTTTTTGTGGTTTCTGTCATGGCCTCAATCCTTACTTCTTCTGACCCAACACCATCTTGGTGCGGGCGATTTCCTTGCGCACGTTGCGGATCTGGTGAGTTTGCGTCAACTGACCCGAGCCGCGCTGCATACGCAGGTTGAATTGCTCCGTGCGCAAATCAAGGACGTGTTTGTCCAGATCGGCGATCGATTTATTGCTGAGCTCTTTGATATCCATTAGCGCACCGTTCGAGTCACAAAGGTGGTCTGCACCGACAGTTTGGCCGCGGCGAGTCGAAACGCTTCGCGCGCCGATGCTTCTGGCACGCCTTCAATTTCATAGAGCACTCTGCCGGGCGCAATCACGGCGACCCAAAACTCGACGCTGCCCTTGCCGCTACCCATGCGCACTTCAACGGGCTTCTTGGTAATCGGCTTGTCGGGAAAAATCCGGATCCACAACTTGCCGCCGCGCTTGACGAAGCGCGAAATCGAACGCCGTCCGGCTTCGATCTGGCGTGCCGTCAAATGGCCATGGGTGGTGGCCTTGAGACCGTAATCGCCGAAACTGACCGAAACACCGTTTTGGCTGACGCCGCGATTGCGGCCTTTGTGCATCTTGCGAAATTTGGTACGCGAAGGTTGCAACATGACTTAAGCTCCCTTGCCTGGACGTTCGCGCGCGCCGCGATCGGGGCGTGGCCCACGCTCGTTGCGATCACCGCGATCACTCCGTCCGGACGGACGTTCGTTACTTTCAGCGGCAGCTTCGGCCGCAGTCGCTGCGGATAAATCGAAAATGTCGCCCTTGTAGATCCAGGTCTTGATGCCGATGATGCCGTAGGTGGTTTTGGCTTCGGCAAAACCGTAGTCAATATCTGCCCGCAGCGTATGCAGCGGTACGCGACCTTCGCGATACCACTCCGAACGTGCGATCTCGGCGCCGTTCAAACGCCCACCGACATTGATTTTGATCCCCAAGGCACCCAGCCGCATGGCGTTGCCAACCGATCGTTTCATTGCGCGCCGGAACATGATGCGGCGTTCCAGTTGCTGCGCAATCGACTCGGCGACCAGCTGTGCGTCCAGCTCCGGCTTGCGCACTTCCACGACATTGATGTGCGCCGGAACCCCCATCAGCGACGACACCGAGTTGCGCAGCTTTTCGATATCTTCGCCCTTCTTGCCGATCACCACCCCCGGCCGCGCCGAGTGGATGGTAATGCGGGCATTCTTCGCCGGGCGTTCGATCTGGATGCGGGAAACGCCGGCCGCAGCCAGCTTTTCGCGCAACAGCTCGCGTACCCGCAGGTCCGCCGTCAGGTACTGGGCGTACTCACGCTTGTTGGCAAACCACTTCGAGTTCCAGTCCTTGGAAATGCCAAGGCGGATACCCGTGGGATGAACTTTATGACCCATCGTCGTCCTCGCTTACTTGCCGGAGCCAACAACCACAGTGATGTGGCTGGTGCGCTTGATGATTTGGGAGCCGCGGCCTTTGGCCCGGGCATGCATGCGCTTCAGGACCGGACCTTCGTCAACGAAGACCCGAGCCACTTTCAATTCATCCACATCAGCGCCATCGTTGTTTTCGGCATTGGCGATCGCCGACAACAGCACTTTCTTGAACAACGTCGCTGCTTTTTTGTTGGAAAAAGTCAGCAGCGTGGTGGCGCGGCCGACCGGCAGACCACGTACCTGATCAGCGACCAGACGGGCCTTTACCGGCGAGATGCGCGCAGAGCGCAGAACAGCTTTGGTTTCCATGTTCAGCTCTCCTTATTTCGCCACGGCTTTTCTGTCGCCGCCGTGACCTTTGAAGGTCCGGGTGGCGGCAAACTCGCCGAGCTTGTGGCCGACCATGTTCTCATTGACCAACACCGGCACGTGGGCCTTGCCGTTGTGCACGGCGATGGTCATACCAACCATATCGGGAAAAATCATTGACCGACGCGACCAGGTTTTGATCGGCCGCTTGCTGTTCGTGGCCGCCGCCGCTTCAACTTTCTTGAGCAGATGCAGGTCAATGAACGGACCTTTTTTTAATGAACGTGCCATGACCTATCAACCCCTGCGATCGCGAACAATGAAGCGCTGAGTGCGCTTGTTACTACGGGTTTTGTACCCCTTGGCTGGCGTGCCCCAAGGCGAAACCGGATGTGGATTACCCTGGCCGGCACGCGCCTCACCACCACCATGCGGGTGATCGACCGGGTTCATCGCTGCGCCGCGAACGGTCGGCCGAATACCGCGCCAACGCTGGGCACCGGCTTTGCCGATCTTGCGCAGGCTGTGCTCGTTGTTGCCGACTTCGCCAATAGTTGCATGACAATCGCTGGGCACCTTGCGCATTTCACCCGAACGTAGCCGCAGCGTGGCATAGGCGTGATCCCGAGCAATCAGCTGCGCCGAAGCGCCGGCGCTGCGGGCGATTTGCGCGCCCTTGCCGGGACGCATTTCGATGCAATGGACCGAGGTACCGATTGGAATGTTGCGCAGCGGTAGCGAGTTGCCGACCTTGATTGGCGCTTCCCGGCCAGCCACCAGCTGCTCGCCAACCTTCATCCCTTTCGGCGAGATGATGTAGCGGCGCTCGCCATCGGCGTAGCAAACCAGGGCGATATGCGCGGTGCGGTTCGGGTCATATTCAATGCGCTCGACACGGCAGGCGATGCCTTCCTTGTCGCGCTTGAAGTCGATCAAGCGGTAAGCCTGCTTATGACCACCGCCCTTGTGACGGGTGGTGATACGGCCGTAGTTGTTGCGGCCACCGGTGTTGCTCTGTGACTCGACCAGCGCAGCCAGTGGGCCGCCCTTGTGCAAGCCAGGCGTCGACACCCGCACCAGTTGGCGGCGTCCCGGCGAGGTCGGGTTGAATGTAATAAGTGCCATCTGCTGGTTCCTTAGGGCTTGCCAATGACATCGATGGATTGGCCTTCCCGCAAGCTGATGTAAGCCTTGCGCTGACCGCCGCGAACGCCCATGCGCCCACGGAAAGCCTTGGCCTTGCCTTTTGTGTTGACGACGTTGACCGCCGTGACATTGACCTTGAACAGTTCTTCAACCGCTTTTTTCACGTCCGCCTTGGTGGCGGTCGGCGTCACTTCAAAAGTGAACTGATTGGACTTTTCCTGAATCCGCGAGGTTTTCTCGGAAACGATCGGTGCGCGCAGCACCTGTAGCAAACGTTCGTTGCTCATGCCAACCACTCCTCGATCTTCTTGACCGAATCAACCGTCATCAATACGTGGTCGCAACCCACCAGGTCCACCGGACTCATGGCAGCAACGTCGACGATGGCGACAAACGGCAGATTGCGCGCCGCACGAAACAATCGATCACTACCATTCTCGGTAACGATCAACGTGCGTCCGGTCGCCAGTGCTTCCATCTTGGCCGCCAAAATCTTGGTCTTGGGCGCGTCCACATCAAAACTTTCAACCACCTTCAAGCGGTCTTTGCGCAGCAGTTCCGACAAAATCGTGGCGATCGAAGCCCGGTACATTTTGCGGTTGACTTTCTGCGCGAACGAGCGCGGACGGGCGGCAAAGGTGACCGAGCCGCCGATGAAGATGGGCGCGCGATAGTCACCGTGGCGAGCACCGCCACCCTTTTGCTTCTTGAATTTCTTCGTCGTGCCAGACATGTCGGAACGCGACTTCTGCGCCTTGGTACCGGCACGGCCCGCATTTCGATAGGCGGTAACGACTTGATGAACCAAGTCTTGTGCAAACGCGCGACCAAAGATCTCCGCGTTTACTTCGATCTGTTGTTTGCTGTCAATGATATTGAGTTGCACGGCCATCTCCTTACTTTTTGGCCTTGGCTGCGGGCCGCACGACGACGCTTTCGCCGCTCGCACCCGGAACCGCGCCCTTGATGGCGATCAAGTGGCGCTCGCTGTCGATTTGCACCACTTGCAAATTGACCGCGGTCCGATTGACCGAACCCATGTGTCCAGACATCTTCTTGCCGGGGAACACCCGCCCGGGCGTTTGCCGCTGGCCCAACGAGCCGGGCGAACGGTGCGACAACGAGTTGCCGTGGGTCGCGTCGCCCATCGAAAAATGGTGCCGCTTGATCGCGCCCTGGAAGCCCTTGCCTTTGCTCACGCCGGCCACGTCGACGATCTGCCCGACGCTGAACAGCGCCTCCGCGGTCAACTCGCCGCCGACGCTGTAGTTGCCAATCTCGACGTCGGCAACACGAAACTCCCACAGACCACGACCCGCTGCCACCTTGGCCTTGGCGTAGTGCCCGGTCATCGGTTTGTTGATCAACGCCGCACGCTTGCTGCCAGCGGTAATCTGCACGGCGCTGTAGCCGTCCGTCGCCAGTGTCTTCACCTGGGTAATACGATTGGGTGACGCATCGATCAAGGTCACCGGAATCGACTCGCCGGCTTGTGTGAACACTCGCGTCATGCCGCACTTGCGGCCTACCATCCCGATACTCATTTCTTTGTCCTCTGGCGTTTCAGTGCAACTTGATCTGGACATCCACGCCGGCGGCGAGGTCAAGCTTCATCAGCGCATCGACGGTTTTGTCGTTGGGGTCAACGATGTCAAGTACGCGCTTGTGGGTGCGGGTCTCATACTGATCGCGCGCATTTTTGTCAGCGTGCGGCGACACCAGAATGGTGTAGCGCTCGATTTTGGTAGGAAGCGGGATCGGGCCTACGATTTGCGCCCCGGTCCGCTTCGCGGTTTCCACAATTTCACTCGCCGACTTGTCGATCAAACGATGATCGTAAGCCTTGAGGCGAATTCGAATTCTCTGCTCTGCCATGGTCTTTCCTTATAACGGTAAGCCGGGCGCGCACACCCGGTTTCGCTCGTGAGTGGTAATTACTTGATGACCTTGGCAACGACGCCGGCGCCGACGGTACGGCCACCTTCGCGGATGGCAAAGCGCAGACCTTCGTCCATCGCAATCGGATGGATCAGCGTGATCACCATCTTGACGTTGTCTCCCGGCATCACCATCTCGACGCCTTCCGGCAGCTCGCAAGCGCCAGTGACATCGGTGGTACGAAAATAAAACTGCGGCCGGTAGCCTTTGAAAAATGGCGTGTGACGGCCGCCCTCTTCCTTGCTCAGTACGTAGATCTCGGCCTCAAACTCGGTGTGCGGCGTGGTCGAACCCGGTTTGCACAGCACCTGGCCACGCTCCACGTCATCGCGCTTGGTGCCGCGCAACAGCAGTCCCGCGTTGTCGCCCGCCTGACCCTGATCGAGCAGCTTGCGGAACATCTCAACGCCGGTGACCACCGTCTTCACCGTTGGCCGGATGCCAACGATCTCGACTTCTTCACCCACCTTGATGACGCCGCGCTCGATGCGTCCGGTCACCACCGTGCCACGACCCGAGATCGAGAACACGTCTTCCACCGGCATCAGAAACGCTTTGTCGACATCGCGCTTGGGTTCCGGGATATACGCGTCCAACGCATCCACCAGCTTGATGATCGACGGTACGCCGATCGGGCTTTGGTCGCCTTCCAGCGCCTTCAAAGCCGAGCCGTGAATGATCGGCGTGTCGTCGCCCGGGAAGTTGTACTTGGTCAACAGCTCGCGCAATTCCATCTCCACCAGCTCGAGCAGCTCGGCGTCGTCCACCATGTCGGCCTTGTTCAGGTAGACCACGATGTAGGGCACGCCGACCTGACGCGCCAGCAAAATGTGCTCGCGGGTCTGTGGCATCGGGCCATCGGCCGCCGAGCACACCAGAATCGCGCCGTCCATCTGCGCCGCACCGGTGATCATGTTCTTCACGTAATCGGCATGGCCCGGGCAGTCCACGTGCGCGTAGTGCCGCAGCGGGCTTTCGTATTCCACGTGCGCCGTCGAAATGGTGATGCCGCGCGCTTTTTCTTCCGGCGCTGCGTCGATCTGCTCATACGCCTTGAACTCGCCGCCGTAGCGCTCTGCGCCCAACTTCGTCAGCGCCGCCGTCAGCGTCGTCTTGCCGTGATCGACGTGGCCAATCGTGCCGACGTTGACGTGCGGCTTCTTGCGACTGAATTTCTCTTTTGCCATGACTGCAACCCTCGGGTAGATGCGTTGATAAGTTTTAGGACGATTTTTTGATAACCGCGTCGGCGATATGCGTCGGCGCTTCAGCGTAATGATCGAATTCCATCGTGGAACTGGCACGCCCCTGCGACATCGAGCGCAGCGAAGTAACGTAGCCAAACATCTCGCCAAGCGGCACCAGCGCGTTGATGATCTTTCCCGAAGGAGAGTCGTCGGTGCCCTGCAAAACGCCGCGGCGCCGACTCAGGTCACCCATCACATCGCCCATGTAATCTTCTGGCGTAACCACTTCGATTTTCATGATCGGCTCGAGCAAGGCCGGATTGGCCTTGGCAAAGCCTTCCTTGAAAGCCATTGAGCCAGCAATCTTGAAGGCCATTTCGTTGGAATCAACGTCGTGGTAGGAACCATCGACCAAGCGCACCTTCACGTCGACCACCGGATAGCCCGCCAGCACACCGTTGCCCACTTGCTCGCGGATACCTTTGTCGACCGCCGGGATGTATTCCTTCGGAATGACGCCGCCAACCACCGCGTTTTCGAAAACGTAGCCACCACCGCGCTCCATCGGTTCCATCTCGATCCAAACATGGCCGTATTGACCGCGACCGCCAGACTGCCGAACAAACTTGCCCTCGACGCGCACGTGCTTGCGGATGGTTTCGCGATAGGCCACTTGTGGCTTGCCGACATTGGCCTCGACATTGAACTCGCGCTTCATCCGGTCGACCAGGATTTCCAGATGCAGCTCGCCCATGCCAGCAATGATGGTCTGGCCGGATTCTTCATCAGAGCGCACGCGAAACGACGGGTCTTCTTGCGCCAAACGACCCAAGGCAACGCCCATTTTTTCTTGATCGGACTTGGTTTTCGGCTCGATCGCCATCGCGATCACCGGCTCCGGAAAGATCATCCGCTCCAGGGTGATCACATGATTGACATCACACAGCGTGTCGCCGGTAGTGACGTCTTTCAAACCAACCGCAGCGGCGATGTCGCCGGCATGAACTTCCTTGATTTCGGAGCGCTCCGCAGCATGCATTTGCAACAAGCGTCCGATCCGTTCTTTCTTGTCCTTGATCGAATTGAGCACCGAGTCGCCCGAATTGAGCGTGCCCGAATAAACCCGGAAAAAGGTCAACGAGCCGACGAACGGGTCGGTCATGATCTTGAATGCCAGCGCCGAGAACGGCTCGCTGTCACCGACTTTGCGCACCGCTTCCTGGTCGCGGTCGTCGGTGCCTTTCACCGGTGGCCGATCCGCCGGCGATGGCAGGAAGCTCACCACCGCGTCCAACATCGCTTGCACGCCCTTGTTCTTGAAGGCGGTGCCGCAGAACACTGGAATGATCGAGTTGTTGATCGTAGCCAAGCGAATGCCTTGCAGAATTTCCTGCTCAGACAGCTCGCCACTCTCCAAGTATTTGTTCATCAGTTCTTCGGAAGCCTCGGCCGCCGACTCCACCATGAACTCACGTGCAGTTTTGCACTTGTCCAGCAAGCCGGCCGGAATCTCGCCGTACTCAAACTTCATGCCCTGGGATTCCATGTCCCAGTGGATCGCCTTCATCTTGATCAGATCGACGACGCCTTCGAAGTTCTCTTCGGCACCCATCGGCACCTGCATCGGTACCGGGTTGGCACCCAGCCGCGCCTTCAGCTGCACAACGACCTTGTCGAAGTCGGCGCCGGCACGGTCCATCTTGTTGACGAACGCGAGCCGCGGCACACCATACTTGTTGGCCTGACGCCAGACCGTTTCCGACTGCGGCTGCACGCCACCGACGGCGCACAGCACAAACACGGCGCCATCAAGCACGCGCAGCGAACGTTCCACTTCGATGGTGAAATCGACGTGTCCGGGAGTATCGATGATGTTGAAGCGATGCTTTGGCAGCGACAAATCCATGCCGCTCCAAAAACAGGTAGTTGCCGCCGACGTGATGGTGATACCACGTTCCTGCTCTTGTTCCATCCAGTCCATCGTCGCCGCGCCATCATGCACTTCGCCAATCTTGTGATTGACCCCGGTGTAATAAAGGATGCGCTCGGTGGTGGTGGTCTTGCCTGCATCGATGTGCGCCATGATGCCAAAGTTGCGATAGCGCTCGATCGGTGTGGTACGTGCCATGATCTTGTCCTTAACTCTTCACTTACCAGCGGTAATGCGCGAACGCCTTGTTCGCTTCCGCCATACGATGGGTTTCTTCGCGTTTCTTGACAGCGCCACCGCGGCTTTCCGAAGCGTCGAGCAACTCGCCAGCCAGCTTGCGTGGCATCGAGGTTTCGCCGCGCTTGCGCGCCGCGTCGATGGTCCAACGCATCGCCAGCGCCAACCGCCGCGCCGGCCGAACTTCCACTGGTACCTGGTAGGTCGCGCCGCCAACGCGGCGCGACTTGACCTCAACCGCTGGCGCAACATTGTTCAGCGCTTTTTCGACCAGAGCCAAAGGCTCGGCACTCTTCTCGCCGATGGTTTGCAGGGCACCATAAACGATGCCTTCAGCGACCGATTTCTTACCACTCTTCATCACCATATTGATGAATCGAGCGATCATCTCGCTGCCATGCTTCGGGTCAGCCAGGACAGTACGTTGCGGAGTAGAACCTTTACGCGACATATCGAATCAACCTTGTCTATCTGATCAGGACTTCGGACGCTTGGCGCCGTACTTGGAGCGCGATTGGCGGCGCTTGGTGACACCAGCGGCATCGAGACTGCCGCGCACCGTGTGGTAACGCACGCCTGGCAAATCCTTGACACGGCCACCACGGATAAGCACCACCGAGTGTTCCTGCAGGTTGTGGCCTTCGCCACCGATGTAAGAAATCACTTCGAAGCCGTTGGTCAAGCGCACCTTGGCAACCTTGCGCAGCGCCGAGTTCGGCTTCTTCGGCGTAGTAGTGTAAACACGGGTACAAACACCGCGCCGCTGCGGGCAACCGGCCAGCGCCGGTGAAGGGCTCTTGTAGGTTTTGGGTTCGCGCGCTTCGCGCACCAGCTGATTGATGGTAGACATTCTTAGGGGTCCTGGGAAACGAAAGACAGGCCGACGAAAAGTCGGCCTGTCAGCTGCGAGACTTTAACAGGTGAAGAGATGGACTGTCAACACACAGTCAGGCATCCGTTGCCACGAACACGAAGTACTTCCTGTACTTCATTTCGCTGTGGATTCAACAAATCAGTTAGGCGTCGTCTGAGCTACTGTCCTCGGCGAGGGGTTCGGCAAACGTCACTGCTGACGGGTTGCCAATGGATTCAAGATCGATCTCGGCAAGGCCCGCTTTCGCTGCACGACGCTTGTCGTGATAGGCGAGACCAGTACCAGCCGGAATCAAGCGGCCGACTATAACGTTTTCCTTCAAACCGCGCAAGGTGTCACGCGCGCCGCGCACCGCAGCTTCGGTCAACACACGGGTCGTTTCCTGGAACGAAGCCGCCGAAATAAACGACTCGGTCGCCAGCGACGCCTTGGTGATTCCCAGCAACACCGGGTGCGAGACCGCGGTGCGCTCATCCCGACTGCGCGCGCGCACGTTTTCTTCCAGCATCCGCATGCGCTCGGTCTGTTCACCACGCATGAAGCGGGTGTCACCACCATCGACAATCTCGACTTTACGCAACATCTGACGAATGATGGTTTCGATGTGCTTGTCGTTGATCTTCACGCCTTGCAATCGATAGACATCCTGGATTTCCTTCACCAGGTAGGCCGCCAACGGCTCCACGCCGAGCAGGCGCAGAATGTCGTGGGCATTGGGCTCGCCATCGACGACCGTCTCACCCTTGGCCACATGCTCACCCTCAAATACGATCACCTGACGCCACTTGGGAATCAGTTCTTCGTGGGCATTGCCATCGCGATCAGTGATGACCAGGCGCTGCTTGCCCTTGGTGTCTTTGCCGAAGCTGACGATACCGGTGATCTCGGCCAGTACCGCCGTTTCCTTCGGTTTACGCGCTTCGAACAGGTCGGCGACCCGGGGCAGACCACCGGTGATATCGCGGGTCTTGGAGGTCTCTTGCGGAATACGTGCGACCACGTCACCGACACCTACGCTGGCGCCCGCCTGCAAGGAAATGATTGCCCCCGGCGGCAGAAAATACTGGGCCGGAATGTCGGTACCAGGCAACTTCAATTCTTTGCCTTTCTTGTCTTCGATACGCACCATCGGTCGCAGATCTTTGGCCGCCGAACCGCGCCGCTTGGGATCGGTTACTACCGCCGATTGCAGCCCAGTGAGGTCGTCGATTTGCTCCTGCACGGTGATGCCGTCAACGAAGTCCGAGAACCGGATCACACCAGCCACTTCCGAGACAATCGGATGCGTATGCGGGTCCCAATTGGCCACGACCTGGCCCGCTTTCAGCGCCGCACCGTCGCGCAATTGGATGCTGGAACCGTAGGGCACGCGGTAGCGTTCACGCTCGCGGCCGTGCACGTCCATGATCGACAATTCACCGGATCGAGAAACCGCAACCAGGTGTCCAGCGGCATGTTCCACCGTTTTGATGTTGTTGAACTTGATCGAGCCGGTGGTCCGCACGCGCACATTGTCCACGGCTGCCGCGCGGGAGGCCGCACCACCAATGTGGAAGGTACGCATGGTCAGCTGGGTACCGGGCTCGCCAATCGATTGCGCCGCGATCACACCGACCGCTTCGCCAATGTTCACCAGGTGGCCGCGAGCCAGGTCACGGCCATAGCAGTATCGGCAAATGCCGAAGCGGGCTTCGCAGGTAATGGCCGAGCGCACCAACATCGATTGCACGCCAGCGGTCTCGAGTTTCTCGACCAAGCGCTCATCGAGCAGAGTATTGCGCTCGACCAAAGGTTTGTCTTCCGCGCCGGGCAGGTAGACGTCTTCCGCCACCACGCGGCCGAGGACACGGTCACGCAACGGCTCGACCACATCGCCGCCTTCGACCAACGCCGTCATGGTGATGCCATTGAGGGTGCCGCAGTCCAATGAAGTCACCACCACGTCTTGGGCAACGTCCACCAAACGGCGCGTCAGATAGCCCGAGTTGGCGGTTTTCAAGGCGGTATCGGCCAAGCCTTTGCGCGCGCCATGGGTGGAGATGAAGTACTGCAGCACGTCCAGGCCTTCACGGAAATTGGCCTTGATCGGTGTTTCGATGATCGAACCATCCGGCCTCGCCATCAACCCGCGCATACCGGCAAGCTGACGGATCTGGGCAGCCGAACCGCGGGCACCCGAGTCGGCCATGATAAATACCGAGTTCATCGATTTTTGTTCAACCAGCTTGCCCTCGGCATTCAGTACGCGGTCGGTGCCGATGCCCTTCATCATCGCCTGGGCCACTTGCTCGTTGGTGCGCGACCAGATATCCACCACCTTGTTGTAGCGCTCGCCCGAGGTCACCAGGCCGGACGCAAACTGCTCCTGGATCTCGATGACTTCCTTTTCGGCAACTTCAAGAATGGCCTTCTTTTCGGTTGGGATGGTCAGGTCATCGATGCCAATGGAGACACCGGCGCGGGTCGCATAGGCAAACCCGGTGTACATCAGCTGATCGGCAAAGACGACGGTGTCTTTGAGGCCGAGCAGGCGATAAGAGGTATTGATCAAATTGGAAATGGCTTTTTTGGTCAAATCCCGATTGACCAACGCGAACGGCAGACCTTGGGGAATGATCTCGACCAACAGCGCGCGGCCAATGGTCGTGTCCACGATCGCGGTGACTTCGCTGCGGCTGCCATCTTCCGCGATCACCGTTTGCTTGAGCCGCACCTTGACCTTGGCGTGCAACGCCACGGCGCGATTCTGATAGGCACGGTAAACCTCAGAGACGTTGGCGAACACCATGCCTTCGCCCTTGACGTTGATCAGCTCGCGGGTCATGTAATACAGGCCCAGCACCACGTCCTGGGTCGGCACGATGATCGGCTCGCCATTGGCCGGTGACAGGATATTGTTGGAGCTCATCATCAAAGCGCGCGCTTCCAACTGCGCTTCGATCGACAGCGGCACATGGACAGCCATCTGATCGCCATCGAAGTCGGCGTTGAAGGCGGTACACACCAGCGGATGCAGCTGGATCGCTTTGCCCTCGATCAGCACCGGCTCGAACGCCTGGATGCCCAGACGATGCAGGGTCGGCGCACGATTGAGCATTACCGGGTGTTCGCGAATGACTTCTTCCAGGATATCCCAGACTTCTGCTGACTCACGTTCGACCAGCTTCTTTGCGGCTTTGATCGTGGTCGCCAAACCACGGCGTTGCAGCTTGGAAAAAATGAACGGTTTGAACAGCTCCAACGCCATCTTTTTGGGCAAACCACACTCGTGCAACTTGAGCGTCGGGCCAACCACAATGACCGAACGGCCCGAGTAGTCAACCCGCTTGCCGAGCAGATTCTGCCGGAACCGGCCTTGCTTGCCCTTGATCATGTCCGCCAACGATTTCAACGGACGCTTGTTGGTGCCGGTGATCGCGCGACCACGGCGGCCATTGTCCATCAAGGCATCGACCGATTCCTGCAACATGCGCTTTTCGTTGCGCACGATGATGTCGGGCGCATTCAATTCGAGCAGGCGACGCAGACGGTTGTTGCGATTGATGACGCGGCGATACAGGTCGTTCAAGTCGGAGGTGGCAAAACGGCCGCCTTCCAATGGCACCAGTGGGCGCAAATCTGGGGGCAGCACCGGCAACACCGTCAACACCATCCATTCCGGTCGATTGCCGGAATCGATAAAGCTCTCCATCAACTTGATGCGTTTGGAATAGCGCTTGAGTTTGGTTTCCGAGCTGGTCTGCAACATTTCCTCGCGCAGTCGCACCAATTCGGCATTCAGGTCGACGGTCTTGAGCAGTTCGTAAACCGCTTCCGCACCCATGCGTGCGTCGAACTCGTCGCCGTGCTCCTCGACAGCATTCAGGTATTGCTCTTCTGACAGCAATTGGCCACGTTCCAGCGGCGTCAGGCCCGGATCGATGGTGACAAACGCTTCGAAATAAAGAATGCGTTCGATATCGCGCAAGGTCATATCCAGCATCAAGCCGATGCGCGAAGGCAGCGACTTCAAAAACCAGATATGCGCGGTCGGCGACGCCAGATCGATGTGCCCCATGCGCTCGCGGCGAACCTTGGCCAAAGTGACTTCGGTGCCGCACTTCTCGCAGACCACGCCACGATGTTTCATGCGCTTGTACTTGCCGCACAGGCATTCGTAGTCTTTGATCGGCCCGAAGATCGCCGCGCAGAACAGGCCATCACGTTCCGGCTTGAAGGTCCGGTAGTTGATGGTTTCTGGTTTCTTCACCTCGCCAAACGACCAGCTCCGGATCAAGTCCGGAGACGCCAGCCCGATACGGATCGAGTCAAAGTCCAGCGATTGGCGTTGCTGATTGAACAGATTGAGTAGATCTTTCATGATTTAAGACTCCTAAAAGCTCACTGACCTTCCAGCTCGATGTTGATCGCGAGCGAGCGGATTTCCTTCACCAGCACATTGAAGGACTCCGGCATGCCGGCCGAGATCTCGTGATCACCGTCAACGATGTTTTTGTACATTTGGTTGCGCCCACCGACGTCGTCGGATTTCACCGTGAGCATTTCTTGCAGCGTGTAGGCGGCGCCATAAGCTTCGAGCGCCCACACTTCCATTTCGCCGAAACGCTGCCCACCAAACTGCGCCTTGCCACCCAAAGGTTGCTGGGTGACCAGCGAGTAAGGACCAGTGGATCGCGCGTGCATCTTGTCATCCACCAAGTGGTTGAGCTTGAGCATGTACATGTAGCCGACGGTAATCTGGCGATCGAAGGCTTCACCGGTACGCCCGTCAAACAGCGTGGTTTGGCCACTTTCGGGCAAACCCGCCAGCTTGAGCATGCGCTTGATTTCCGATTCGTAGGCGCCGTCAAACACCGGGGTCGCCATCGGCACGCCTTCGGTGAGTTTGTGCGCCATCGCTAGCAGTTCGTTGTCTTTGAACGACGCCAATTTCACGCGCTCGCCATGTTCGGCCTTGTCATGGTTGTAAATGCTGTCAAGAAACTTGCGCAGATCGGCGACTTTTTGGTTGGCTTCCAGCATCCGGTTGATTTGCTCACCGAGTCCCTTGGCCGCCCAGCCGAGATGAATTTCCAACACCTGGCCGATGTTCATTCGCGACGGCACACCGAGCGGGTTGAGCACGATGTCCACCGGCCGGCCATCGGCGGCGTAGGGCATATCTTGTTGCGGCACGATGGTCGAGACCACGCCCTTGTTACCGTGGCGACCAGCCATCTTGTCGCCCGGTTGGATCCGACGCTTCACCGCCAGATAGACCTTGACCATTTTCAGCACACCCGGCGCCAAATCGTCGCCGGCGGTGATCTTCGCTTTCTTGTCGTTGAAGCGCTTGTCGAACTCGGCACGGTGACGGGCCACTTGCTCCTGCGCTTTTTCGATGAACTCGGCGGCGTCTTCGTCTTTCATCCGGATCGAGAACAGCTCGTCACGCTTGAGGCTGTTCAAGTAGTCGGCGCTGAGTTCGCCTTTCTTGAGGCCCTGCGGCCCACCGCTGGCAATCCGGCCGAGCAACTGCGAGCGCAGTCGCGAGTAGATCGCGGTCTCCAGAATCCGATACTGGTCATCGAAGTCTTTCTTGACGCGCTTGACCTCGGATTCCTCGATCTGCTTGGCGCGCTTGTCTTTCTCGATGCCATCGCGGGTAAATACCTGCACGTCGATGACCGTGCCGTCCATACCTGGTGGCACCCGCAACGAGCTGTCTTTCACGTCCGAAGCTTTTTCGCCAAAAATCGCACGCAGCAATTTCTCTTCTGGCGTGAGCTGGCTTTCACCTTTGGGGGTGACCTTGCCAACCAGAATATCGCCAGCCTTGACTTCGGCGCCGATGTAGACCACACCGGACTCATCCAGACGCGTCAGTGCCTGCTCCGCAACGTTCGGGATGTCGGCGGTAATTTCCTCCGGGCCGAGCTTGGTGTCGCGCGCCACACAAGCCAATTCTTCGATGTGGATGGTGGTGTAGCGGTCTTCTTTTACCACCCGCTCAGAAAGCAGAATGGAGTCTTCGAAGTTGTAACCGTTCCACGGCATGAAGGCGACCAACATGTTCTGCCCAAGCGCCAGTTCGCCGATGTCGGTGGACGGGCCATCGGCGAGCACATCGCCCTTGGCAACAACGTCGCCGACACTGACCAGCGGGCGTTGGTTGAGGCAGGTGTTCTGATTGGAGCGGGTGTACTTGACCAACGAATAGATATCGACGCCGGCGTCGTTTTCGCCGACTTCGGTTTCGTGTGCCTTGACCACGATGCGGGCCGCATCGACCTGCTCGATCACCCCGCCACGCGCCGCCGCCACCAGGACGCCGGAGTCGCGGGCGACATCGCGCTCGACACCGGTGCCGACCAACGGCGTTTGCGAGCGCAGGGTCGGCACCGCCTGACGTTGCATGTTGGCGCCCATCAACGCACGATTGGCGTCGTCGTGCTCGAGGAACGGCACCAGGGCCGCCGCCACCGACACCGTCTGCATCGGCGACACATCCATATAGCCAACGTCCTTGGGCTGACGCAATTCCGATTCGCCCTGGTAACGACAGGCGACGAAATCTTCTTTCAGCCTGCCTTTTTCGTCCAGCAGCGAATTGGCCTGGGCAATCACGAACTCGTTTTCTTCGATCGCCGAAAGGAAATCGATGTCCTTGGTCGGCCGACTATCGACCACGCGACGGAACGGGGTTTCCAGAAAGCCGTAGTGGTTGGTGCGCGCGTATACCGCCAGCGAGTTGATCAGGCCAATGTTCGGGCCTTCTGGTGTCTCGATGGTGCAAACGCGGCCGTAGTGGGTGGGATGCACGTCGCGCACTTCAAAACCAGCGCGTTCGCGGGTCAAACCGCCAGGACCAAGCGCCGAGACACGACGTTTGTGGGTGACTTCGGACAAGGGATTGTTCTGATCCATGAACTGCGACAACTGCGAAGAGCCAAAGAACTCTTTGACTGCCGCCGCCACCGGTTTGGCATTGATCAACTCCTGCGGCGTGAGGCCTTCGGACTCGGCCAATGACAGGCGCTCTTTGACTGCCCGTTCAACCCGAACCAGGCCAACGCGGAACACGTTCTCGGCCATTTCACCCACCGAACGCACGCGCCGATTGCCCAGATGGTCGATGTCGTCGACCACGCCTTGGCCATTCCTGATACCCACCAAAATCTTCAGCGCATCGAGAATGTCGGAGAAATTGGCGCCGACCTGCTTGTACAGGCGCTTGCCTTCTTCATCGGTACGGCGGCTGAAATATTTGCTGTCGTACAACACCGGCGTACCCACCGTCTCTTTGCGGCCGACACGACGGTTGAACTTCATCCGTCCGACCAGCGACAGGTCATAACGATCAAAGGTAAAGAACAGGTTCTGGAACAAGTTCTGCGCGGCTTCCTTGGTCGGCGGCTCGCCCGGACGCATCATCCGGTAGATTTCAACCAGGGCCTCCAGCGGGGTTTTGCTGGGGTCGATGCGCAGTGTTTGCGAAATGTAAGGACCACGATCCAGGTCGTTGACGAACAGGGTACCAAGGTGGCTGATTCCGGCTTTGCGGAACTTGGCCAAATGGTCTTCATGCAGTTCGTCGTTGGCTGCGGCCAGCAGCTCGCCGGTCTTCTTGTCGATGACATCGTGCGCCATGATGCGCCCGATCAGGTACTCGTCGGGCACGTCCAGGGCACCGACCTTGGCCAATTGCAGTTGCTTGACGTGGCGCGCGGTAATGCGCTTGCCGGCCTCGACGATCAGTTCGTCGCCAATGCGAATATCGAACGCCGCCGACTCACCACGCAAGCGATCCGGGATCAACTTGAGTTCGGCACCACCGCTCGCATTGAGCGTGAACTCGTTGGTCTCGAAGAAGGTGTTGAGCATCTCTTCGTTGTTGTAGCCGAGCGCGCGCAACAAAATCGTCACCGGCAACTTGCGGCGACGGTCGATGCGCGTGTACATGCAGTCTTTGGCGTCAAACTCAAAATCAAGCCAGGAGCCACGATACGGAATCACCCGCGCCGAATACAACAACTTGCCAGAGCTGTGCGTCTTGCCGCGGTCGTGGTCAAAGAACACGCCAGGCGAGCGATGCAGCTGCGAGACGATGACGCGCTCGGTACCGTTGATGATGAAGGTCCCATTGTTGGTCATCAAGGGCAGTTCGCCCATGTAGACCTCTTGCTCTTTGACCTGCTTGACGGCTTTGTTTGAGGCCGGGCTGTCTTTGTCGTAGATGACCAGGCGCACCAACACCCGCAGCGGCGCGCCGTAGCTCAAGCCACGCGAACGACACTCTTTTTCATCGAACGGCGGATCGCCGAGCCGATAACTGACGTACTCGAGCGCGGCATTGCCAGAGTAGCTGCTGATCGGGAATACCGACTTCAGCGCTGCGTGCAAACCCTTGTCGGCGCGATTTTTCAGCGCCACATTGGCTTGCAGGAACTCCCGGTACGAATCGGTCTGAATCGCCAGCAGATAAGGCACGCCAAGGACTGACGGCCGTTTGCCGAAATCCTTGCGGATGCGTTTTTTCTCAGTGAACGAGTAGGTCATGGTCGCGCTACCACCCTTGGTTGTTGGGGACTTTAATCGGGCGGATGCCCGACGTTCCCTGGTTTAAAGCAAATCGCGAATGCAAAGTCAGCACGGTCAGCGCTCGCTTGCGTGGAATTAAGTCAACCGCACATTCGCCATCTACATCATTGCCTGACAGATTCCGGAAACACGATAAGGCCGGGGGCTTTCACCCCCAGCCTTACCAAGCCCGGATACCGCTCCGAGCTTCAAGTCGAGCCTTATTTCAACTCGACGGTGGCGCCTGCGGCTTCGAGCTCTTTCTTGAACTTGTCGGCGTCGGCCTTGCTCACGGCATCCTTCACCGTTGCTGGAGCCGACTCGACCAGGTCTTTGGCTTCTTTCAGGCCGAGACCAGTGATCGCACGCACTGCTTTGATCACTTCGACCTTTTTCTCACCAGTGGCTTTCAGCACCACGGTGAACTCGGTCTTTTCTTCAACCGGAGCAGCAGCAGCTGCCGGACCCGCCGCCACGGCAACCGGAGCGGCTGCGGTGACGCCAAACTTCTCTTCCATCATCTTGACGAGGTCGGTGATGTCGATCAGCGACATCGAAGCAATTCCGTCGAGAATTTCTGCTTTTGAAACGGCCATGGTGATTTACCTCTGAATGTTGACTTTGAACGATTAAGCCGAAAGGGATGTGCTGATGACTCAAGCTGACTTTTGGTCGGCGACCGCTTTGACCGCACGCGTCACCATGGCAGCGGGTTCGATCAAGGTGCGAACGAGTTTCTCGATCGGAGCCTTCATCACACTCAGCATCATGGACAGCGCTTGGTCACGTGTCGGCAGGGCGGCCAAGCGGTCGATATGTGAGCCAGGAAACACCTGACCACTGATCGCCACGACCCGCGCCTGCAACTTGTCATTGCCTTTGGAAAACTCCTTGATCAAGCGGCCCGCTGCACCCGGATCTTCCGTCGAGAAGGCGTAAATCATCGGCCCCGTGAGTACGTCTTTGACGCACGCGAAGTCGGTACCTTCAACGGCACGGCGCACCAGCGTGTTCTTCGCCACTTTCAGGAACACACCACTGGTGCGCGCCTTGTTGCGAAGCTGTGTCAGCTGGGACACGGTGAGACCCGAGTATTGGGCTGCAACCAAAGAATGCGCCTTGGCAGCTACCTCCGCCAGTTCGGCAACGAGCTCTTTCTTTTGATCCAGATTGAGCGGCATTGCATTACCTCCGAACTTTGGGGAAAGCCTGCGTCACCACCAGCAAAACCGATTGGTCCGTCGTTGCCTTGGGGTCTCGTCACCCTGGCCAAGATGGCGGGGGTGGGGCGAATCATCCGAAGCCGAACCGATCCGTGCTGGCAGCGAACAAGCTGCCCCATGGCCCCATGATCTGCACTTCTTGCGCGGATCATGGTGAATGGTTGTCGAGCAGCACGATCCATCGCGCTGACCGCCGGCTGGCGCCGGAACTTAGGTGAGCAACCCGAAACCACCGAGGGCCACACCATCTACCCAGGCCGACATCCTGTCGATTGAGGTCTGCCTTCGTTGCCGCGCCTTGTTGCCGCCGGACGAAGTACAACCACCTGTGGTCTTTGACGGCCATTGCCGACACCGCGAAGCGTCGGCTGGACCCTCAAAACTTGCCAACGACTTGGTAGGTCGTTGCGAAACCTTTTGGCGACCGGCGCGGCGCGCCCGTCCACCATCCATTTACTTTGCCAACGCCAATGAACCGGTATCGATGACGATGCCGATCCCCATGGTGCTGGACAGCGAGACCTTGACCAGAAACTGGCCTTTGGCGGTCTGCGGCTTGGCGCGGATCACATCATTGATGAGCGCTGCCAGATTGCCCTTGAGCGCATCGGCAGCAAAGCTGGCCTTGCCCAGCGTGCAATGAATGATGCCGGCCTTATCGTTGCGATAACGCACTTGGCCGCCTTTGGCGTTCTTCACAGCGGTGGTCACATCGGCGGTGACGGTGCCGACCTTGGGGTTCGGCATCAAACCGCGCGGACCGAGCAATTGGCCGAGCTTGCCGACCACGCGCATCGCATCCGGGGTCGCGATGACGACACCGTAGTTGAGATCACCGGCCTGCATTTTTTCGGCCAGGTCGTCCATGCCGACGGCATCGGCACCGGCGGCGATGGCTTCGTCCGCCTTGGCTCCAGCCGGGCAAAACACCGCTACCCGCACGGTTTTGCCGGTGCCATTGGGCAACACGGTAGAGCCGCGAACGCCTTGATCAGATTTTTTGGCGTCGATGCCGAGGCGAATGGCGACGTCCACGGATTCATCAAACTTGGCTTTGGCATTGTTTTTGATAATGACCAAGGCTTCGTCGATCGCGTAGGCTTTGCCGGCCACCACGGAATCTTTGATAGAGCGGTAACGCTTGCTGATGTTTGCCATGTCTTAACCCTCTACGACCAGACCCATACTGCGCGCGCTGCCGGCGATGGTACGCACGGCGGCGTCCATGCTGGCGGCGGTCAGGTCGGGCATTTTTTGGGTGGCAATGGCTTCGAGCTGGGCGCGCGTCACCTTGCCGACTTTCTCCGTGTTCGGGCGCTTGGAGCCCGATTGGATACCCACGGACTTCTTCAGCAAAATCGAAGCCGGCGGCGTCTTGGTGATGAAGGTGAAGCTGCGGTCCGAATACGCGGTGATGACCACCGGGATCGGCAAACCGGGCTCCAGCTTCTGCGTGGCGGCATTGAACGCCTTGCAGAACTCCATGATGTTCAGGCCACGCTGGCCGAGTGCCGGACCTACCGGCGGGCTGGGGTTGGCCTGACCGGCCTTGACCTGCAGCTTGATGTAACCAACAACCTTCTTTGCCATGACTATTCTCCTGGAGTTCGATCGTCGTCAAGCCGAGCGGCTTGGCGACTCCTCCTGCTGTTGAAAATCGGCAACCGCCAATCGGCAACGGGTGTGATCGCGCGCAACCAAACGTTGTGCGATTCACCCATGCCGCCTGCCGACTCCCGGCCTTTAAGCTTTCTCCACCTGGCCGAACTCCAGTTCGACCGGCGTGGAACGCCCGAAAATCAGCACCGCTACCCGCAGCCGGCTTTTTTCATAATTGACTTCTTCGACATTGCCGTGGAAATCGTTGAACGGGCCTTCGGTCACCCGGACCAGTTCGCCCGGCTCAAACAACACTTTCGGCTGCGGTTTGTCGGTGCCGTCCTGGACCCGGCGCAGGATCGCGTCGGCTTCGGTGTCCTTGATTGGCAAGGGGCGCTCGGCAGTTCCGCCAATAAAGCCCATGACCTTGGGGGTTTCCTTGATCAAATGCCAAGATTCGTCATCGATGCGGATGCGCTTGTCGTCCACCGAAGTTTCGATCTGCACCAGCACGTAGCCAGGGAAAAACTTGCGCTCGCTCTTGCGCTTTTGACCAGCGCGCATTTCGATCACTTCTTCGGTCGGCACCAGAATGTCGCCGATTTTTTCTTCCATGGCAGCGCGCACCACGCGCTCCCGCAATGAGCGCGCGACCTGCTGCTCGAATCCGGAATAGGCGTGAACCACGTACCAGCGCTTGCTCATGGGGCGTCCCTAAACTCAGTTGCTGGCGCTGAACAGCCAGCGGAAAAAGACCCCGAGTACGGAATCAAAGGTAAACAACAACAGGCTGATGATGATCACAACGACCGCGATCACCAGCGTGGTCTGCAAGGTTTCCTGACGGGTCGGCCAGACCACCTTGCGCATCTCGAAAACCGATTCAGTAAAAAATTCGTGCAGGTAGCTGCCGTAAGCCGACAGCGCAATGACCAGCGCCGCCAACGCAAACCCGCCGATCAGCATGCCGCTGCGCATCCATACCGAGTAGCGATCTTCAAACCAATAGAACGCCACCAAGCCACCGATCGCCAACACCACGGCGATCCAGAGCTTGGCTTGATCGGTGCTACTGAAGCCGGTTTGTTCAACATTTGCGTTCATTTCAATTCCTGAAAAACCTGCAAACCAGCAGCTTTCCGATGCATTTTGCGGTGGCACGCCAGGAGGGACTTGAACCCCCAACCTGCGGTTTTGGAGACCGCCGCTCTGCCAATTGAGCTACTGGCGTGTAAAGGTCGAAACTGTTGCTGCCGATTACTTGATGACCTTGGCAACGACGCCGGCGCCGACGGTACGGCCACCTTCGCGGATGGCAAAGCGCAGACCTTCGTCCATCGCAATCGGATGGATCAGCGTGATCACCATCTTGACGTTGTCTCCCGGCATCACCATCTCGACGCCTTCCGGCAGCTCGCAAGCGCCAGTGACATCGGTGGTACGAAAATAAAACTGCGGCCGGTAGCCTTTGAAAAATGGCGTGTGACGGCCGCCCTCTTCCTTGCTCAGTACGTAGATCTCGGCCTCAAACTCGGTGTGCGGCGTGGTCGAACCCGGTTTGCACAGCACCTGGCCACGCTCCACGTCATCGCGCTTGGTGCCGCGCAACAGCAGTCCCGCGTTGTCGCCCGCCTGACCCTGATCGAGCAGCTTGCGGAACATCTCAACGCCGGTGACCACCGTCTTCACCGTTGGCCGGATGCCAACGATCTCGACTTCTTCACCCACCTTGATGACGCCGCGCTCGATGCGTCCGGTCACCACCGTGCCACGACCCGAGATCGAGAACACGTCTTCCACCGGCATCAGAAACGCTTTGTCGACATCGCGCTTGGGTTCCGGGATATACGCGTCCAACGCATCCACCAGCTTGATGATCGACGGTACGCCGATCGGGCTTTGGTCGCCTTCCAGCGCCTTCAAAGCCGAGCCGTGAATGATCGGCGTGTCGTCGCCCGGGAAGTTGTACTTGGTCAACAGCTCGCGCAATTCCATCTCCACCAGCTCGAGCAGCTCGGCGTCGTCCACCATGTCGGCCTTGTTCAGGTAGACCACGATGTAGGGCACGCCGACCTGACGCGCCAGCAAAATGTGCTCGCGGGTCTGTGGCATCGGGCCATCGGCCGCCGAGCACACCAGAATCGCGCCGTCCATCTGCGCCGCACCGGTGATCATGTTCTTCACGTAATCGGCATGGCCCGGGCAGTCCACGTGCGCGTAGTGCCGCAGCGGGCTTTCGTATTCCACGTGCGCCGTCGAAATGGTGATGCCGCGCGCTTTTTCTTCCGGCGCTGCGTCGATCTGCTCATACGCCTTGAACTCGCCGCCGTAGCGCTCTGCGCCCAACTTCGTCAGCGCCGCCGTCAGCGTCGTCTTGCCGTGATCGACGTGGCCAATCGTGCCGACGTTGACGTGCGGCTTCTTGCGACTGAATTTCTCTTTTGCCATGGCGGCGGACTCCGAAGGATGAAATTGACTGGATAAACCGATGACTTGCTGGAACCAGCGCCACTGGGCGCGGTACCGGTAAAAGCACAAAGCCTGCAAAACACCAAAACTGGTGCTCACGAACGGAATCGAACCGTTGACCTCTTCCTTACCAAGGAAGTGCTCTACCGACTGAGCTACGTGAGCCACATGGAGACTTTTCGGATCACTTGCCCAACGGTGGGCGGTGGCGATCCATCATTTGAAACCGAGCCAAACTTTCAATGGAGCGGGAAGCGGGAATCGAACCCGCGCTATCAGCTTGGAAGGCTGAAGTTCTACCATTGAACTATTCCCGCGTTCCGATGGCGGAAGACCGGCGGCAGAGGATAAAAACCGGCACCTCCACACCCGGTAAGCCGCATTGTCTGTTTTCTGTCCTCCGTCTTCTGTCATCTGATGGTGGAGGGAGGTGGATTCGAACCACCGAAGGCATGAGCCAGCAGATTTACAGTCTGCCCCCGTTGGCCGCTTGGGTATCCCTCCACGGAGCCGCGCATTCTCGCCATCTGCGCAGGCGCTGTCAAGGACGAATCTTGTGGGTTCAGCAGAAGCTGGCGTAATTCGCGGTCAGACATTGAAGCGAAAATGCAGCACATCGCCCTCCTGCACCACGTAATCTTTGCCCTCCAGGCGCAACCGACCGGCTTCGCGGGCGCCGGCTTCGCCTTTGTAGCGAATGAAATCGTCGTAGGCGATGGTTTCGGCGCGAATGAAGCCGCGTTCGAAGTCGGTGTGGATCACGCCCGCTGACTGCGGCGCGGTGAAGCCTTGTTTGATCGTCCAGGCGTGAACTTCTTTTTCACCGGCGGTGAAGTAGGTTTGCAGGCCCAGCAGGTGGTAGGCGGCGCGGATCACGCGATTGAGGCCGGGTTCGTCCAAGCCCATATCGGCCAGAAAAACCAGCTTGTCGGCTTCTTCCAACTGCGAAAGTTCGACTTCGATCGCCGCGCACACCGGCACCACCTCGGCGCCTTCGGTGGCGGCCCGTGCCCGCACCTGGTCGAGAAACGGGTTGTTGCAAAAGCCGTCCTCACGGACGTTGGCGATATAAACCACTGGTTTCATCGTCAACAGGAACAAGTCACGGATGGCGGCGGCCTCGTCGGCACTCAACTGGGCACTCCGGGCCGGTTTGCCCTGATTGAGCACCAGCGCCAGCTTTTGCAGAATCGGTTTTCGCGCGATAGCCTCCTTATCGCCGGATTTGGCTGAACGTTCGGCGCGGTTCAACGCTTTTTCTACTGATTCCAGATCGGCCAGACCGAGTTCGATGTCGATGATCTCGATGTCCGCAATCGGATCAATGCGGCCGACCACATGGACCACATCGCTGTCTTCGAAACAGCGCACCACATGGGCGATGGCATCGACCTCCCGGATGTGCGCCAGAAACTGGTTGCCCAGGCCCTCGCCTTTCGAGGCACCCGCTACCAGGCCGGCGATATCGACGAATTCAATCACCGTCGGAATGATCTTCAGGGGCTTGGCAATGTTGGACAGGGCAAGCAGTCTCAAATCCGGCACCGGCACGATGCCAACGTTCGGGTCGATCGTGCAGAACGGGTAGTTGGCAGCGGGAATGCCGGCCTTGGTCAAAGCATTGAAGAGTGTCGATTTACCCACATTGGGCAAACCGACGATGCCACATTTGATACCCATGGTGCCTGGATTCCTTGATTTTGTTCGGTGCGGGTGTTTTAAGGTCGGTACAACCTGGTGTTGCCCGCTCCACCTTCGACACAGCGGCCATCGGCGGTCCGACCCACAACCCGCCATTGGCTTTTGATGGCCTCAGGTTTGGCGCGGCGCCCGCAGTGATCGATCTGCCACTACCGACAGCGCACGCACCAAACCTGAAACCACCTTATTGGTTCCCAGTACGGCGACCCAAGCCACCTCAGGGCGGCGCTGCGTGCAATTGCCGCATCGCCAATTCGAAATCGCCAGCGACACAGGCCGGTGTCCATTGCACGGCCCGCCCGACCGCTTCCTGCATCAACATCTGATCTTCCTTGCCGGGCCGCCCGAGCACCCAGGGGGTGACATGGTCCTTGTGCCCGGGATGGCCGATGCCCAGCCGCAGCCGGTGAAACCGACCATGTCCCAAATGCAGAATGATGTCGCGCAAACCGTTTTGCCCGCCGTGACCGCCATCGAATTTGAGCCGCGCACTGCCCGGCGGCAAATCCAGATCATCGTGCGCCACCAGAGTAGCTTCGGGTTCAATCCGAAAATAACGCTGCGCCGCCGCCACCGCCAAACCGCTCTTGTTCATGAAGGTATGCGGTCGCAACAGGATGATCGGCTGACCGGCAATCTGGCCCTTGGCGACCTCACCCAACAACTTGGAATCCGTTCCCAGTCGCAACTGAAACGCCTCTGCCAAGGCATCGAGAAACCAAAACCCGGCGTTGTGTCGGGTCTTGGCGTAGTCGTTGCCGGGATTGCCCAGGCCGACGATGAGACGAACTCCTGCCATGCGCTGCCTGTAAGTCGTGAGTGCGGATACGCGTCGCGCCGGTGCTTGGCTTGGGCGCGTAGTCCCACCGAGATCGCGAACGGCGCGCCGCCCGCGACCACCGCCGACTTATTTCTTCTTCGCCGGTGCGGCACCCTTGGCCGGTGCGGCGCCCTTGGCCGGAGCCGCTCCCTTGGCTGGTGCTGCGCCTTTGGCTGGTGCTGCGCCTTTCGCTGGCACCGCACCCGCGGCGTCGGCATCGGCATCGGCGGCCACGACCTCTTCCACTTCCACGCGAGCATGGCGTGCCAAAACCACCGCCAGATCGTGTTCCTTGCCGAGTTTGAGCGACGGAATGCTGACGCCATCGGCCAGTTTGATGCTGGACAAATGCACGATTTGACCGACTTCGAGCTGCGACAGATCCACCTTCAGGAACGCTGGAATGTCTTTCGGCAGCGAATAGATCTCGACTTCATTCACCTCGTGGGTGATGACCACACCAGCCATCTTGCCGGCCGGCGAAATCTCTTGATTGATAAAGTGCAAGGGCACCTTCAGACGCAGTTTCTCGGTCTCGGAAACACGCTGAAAATCGAGGTGGGTGACGCGCAATTTGAACGCGTGCCGCTGGATGTCACGCAGCAGCACTTTTTGGCTGACGCCATCCATCTGCATGTGCAGGATCGATGCGTAAAACCATTCCTGCTGCGAGTACAACAGCGCCAATTTATGATCGATCTGAATGCTCATTGGTGCCTGTTTGGCGCCGTAGAGCACGGCCGGGACCTTGTCCGCACGACGGAGGCGGCGGCTCGCACCTTTCCCCTCTAGCGCGCGGCGTTCGGCCTGAATTTCATGAACAGTTGCCATGTTGCTTCCTTCAAAGTTGAGACCCCTTCGCGACCAAAGGGATCGGGTGGTGGGATCAGCTCGCGGCGGGTTGGGTGAGCGCTGCCAAAGCGTTTGCCAGCGGCCAGCCAACGGCCGTGTTCTGATCCCGGATTCAATCTACATACAACGAACTCACCGACTCGCCGAAGGCGATGCGGCGCATGGTTTCGGCCAGCAGTTGCGCCACCGACAGCTGCCGGATCTGGCTGCAGGCGCGCGCTGCTTCGCTCAATGGAATGGTATCGGTGACGACCAGTTCATCAATTTCCGAGCCGCTGATGTTGCTCACCGCCGGCCCGGACAAAACCGCATGCGTGCAGTACGCCACGACCTTCTTGGCGCCGCGCGCCTTGAGTGCCGCTGAGGCGGTACACAAGGTGCCGGCGGTATCGACGATGTCATCGACCAACACGCAAATCTTGCCTTCCACGTCGCCGATGATATTCATCACGGTGGCGACGTTGGCCCGCGGACGGCGTTTGTCGATGATCGCCAGCTCGGCGTCGTCCAGACGCTTGGCGATGGCGCGGGCACGCGCCACACCGCCCACGTCGGGCGACACCACGATGATGCCGTCGGTGCCGTAATGGCGCCAGACATCAGCGAGCATGATCGGCGAAGAGTAAACGTTGTCCATCGGAATATCGAAAAAACCCTGGATCTGATCGGCGTGCACATCCACCGTCAGCACCCGGTCGGTGCCCACCGATTGGACCATCCTGGCGGCGACCTTGGCGGTGATCGGCACCCGCGCCGAGCGTGGTCGCCGATCCTGCCTGGCGTAGCCAAAATACGGCACCACGGCGGTGACCGAAGCGACCGAAGCGCGCTTCAGTGCATCGATCAGCACCAGCAATTCCATCAGGTTTTCGGCCGAGGGTGCGCACGTCGGTTGCACCACAAACACTTCCTGGCGGCGCACGTTTTCTTCAATCTCAACCTGAACTTCACCGTCGGAAAAGCGGCCGACCAAAGCTTTGCCCAACGGCACGCCAAGCTGTTTGCATACCGATACCGCCAGCGCGCGGTGCGCGTTGCCAGCAAATACCAGGATTCCATCTGCCTTGCTCATACGCACGCCTTAGCTTCGCGGTAAAAACCAACTGCATCAAGGCGATTGGCTGGGACGGAAGGACTCGAACCTTCGAATGCGGGAATCAAAATCCCGTGCCTTACCGACTTGGCGACGTCCCAGTTGTATCGAACTGACTCTGCTCCGCACTTGCCTGTTGCAACCGCCACTGCCGCACCGCTTCCTGCAGCGGCGAGGCCGCACAACCGCGGACGGCAAATGCCTGCCACTGCGCTGGACAACGTGCCGCAATCGACGCTGCTTGTTGCTGCGATCCGATCGCGGCAAATACTGAAGATCCACTGCCGCTCATCCGCGCCGAGGCAAATTGACCGAGCCAGTCGCTGGCCGCTGCCACGGCTGGATAGCGCTGGCGTACCGGCGCTTCGAGATCGTTGCGCGTTGCTGCGCCTGAAAGGAAGCGCGGGATTGTCGTTGGCGGCGTGTTCCGTGTCAATGCCGGATCTGCGAAAATCTCTGCGGTCGATACGGTTTCATTTGGATAAACAATGACATACCAACCTTCACCCAAATCAAGTTTGTGCAGTTGATCGCCAATGCCTTCGGCCCAGGCGGTGTTGCCGCGCACGAACACCGGCACATCGGCCCCCATCCCCAAGCCGATTTGCGCCAGCGCGTCGGCGGTCAAACCGGTTTCCCAGATTTCGTTGAGCGCTACTAGAACGGTGGCCGCGTCGGAACTGCCACCCCCAAGCCCGGCGCCGATCGGGATGCGCTTGTCGATCGCAATGCTGACGCCGCAGTGAACACCGCAAGCGGCGCGCAAAGCGCCTGCGGCACGCACCGCCAGATCGCTTTCGGCAGGCACGCCAGGCAATGGATCGATCCGCTCAATCCGACCGTCAAGTCTGGGCCGCAAGCAAATTTGATCGCAAAGATCGACGATCTGAAACAGCGTCTGCAAACGATGGTAACCATCGGCACGGCGGCCCAGCACGTGCAGGAACAGATTGAGCTTGGCCGGCGCCGGCCACCAGGTAACGGCGTCAGTCACGGCGCGGCGCTGCCGGATCGGTCTGCCAGCGCGAGATGGCGAGGCGCAACTGAAACTTGCCGTTGCGGGCAACAATCCGCTTGGGAAGCGGCGGCGTGAGGTCACGAAACCAGTCCCGATATTCGATCTGCCAGCCTTGTTCCTGCAACTGCTGCGGCAGCCCACTCGCCTCCGGACGCCAGCGCGCCGACGCCTGTTGCGGGCGTCCGGTCAACCAAAACTGCAAAGCGCCAACCGGCAATTCCCAGCCGAGTTCGCGGCGCAGCAAGGCTTCCGCAGAAACGCCGATGATCGGCTCGGCACGCAGCCCCTCGAGCACGGCGTGGGCGCCATCGCCAGACAACCGCCAGCTCTCGCCACTGATCGGCGCGCGCAGGTCGATGACGTAAAACTCGGCATCCTGTTGCCAATGCAATCGCCCGCTGCCGCTGTCCCGACCATTGCTGATGGCGATGCGGCCATCCAAAGTCCAGCGCAGCGGTGCCGCAGTAGCGACGGGCCCGGCACCACTCGGTGCTGGCGGCAATTGCCGCAGCGGCTGCGCACAGGCGGCGAGGAAAACCACCGCAAACAGCCCGTAGCGCAGCCTCTGCAAGTTCATTGCCACAACCTCACTGTTGTCCATACTGCTGCAAAATAGCGCGTAACACCGGGTTATTGGGCACGCGCAGTTGCGCCTCGTGCCAGATTTGTCGGGCCTGGTCGTGCTCGCCACTGACCCATAGCGCCGCCCCCAAATGGGCGGCAATTTCGACATCGTTTTGCTTGGCGTAGGCGGCCTTCAGATAGCCGACAGCCTGGCCCAGTTGACCCATACGGAAGCGCAGCCAGCCCATCGAATCCATGATCGCCGCAGCGTCGGGTTGCAATTGCAGGGCGCGTTCGATCAGCACCAGCGCTTCGTCCAGTCGATCGGTGCGGTCCGCCAGTGTGTAACCGAGTGCATTCAACGCCGCAGCGTCGTTGGGATCGGCGGCAAGCACCTGGCGAAAATCCATTTCGGCAGCGGCGATCTGGTCGTGGGCCGCGTTCACCAGAGCGCGCGCGTAAAACAACTGTGACTCATCGGGCAACACGTTGAGCGCGCGGTCATATACCTGCAACGCGGCCTTGGCGTCGGCGCCGTTGGCATGCAGGCTACCTTCGACCAGATAGCTGTTGAGCAAATCCTCGCGACTCGACAGCCCTTCGGCGCGCAGTTCCTGGATCAGACTCAGCGCCGCCGCCAATTGGCCCTGGTCATTGAGCAGCACCGCCGCCCGCAAAATGGCGCCGGCGCGATCCGGACCGCTCGGCACTTGTCGGTACCAGGCCACTGCGGCGACTTGGTCGCTCAGCAGCTCCGCCATCGCTCCGAGCATTTTCAAGCGTGGCGCCAAGCGCGGGGGCGGTAGCGTCTGCAGGGCCTGATACGCCGACTGCATCCGCACCGGGTCGGCCGAGCGTGCGGCATAGGCGGCCTGCGCCTGAACACTTTCGTCATTGATCGGATCGATCCCGGCAAGCAAATCCGCAGCCGCCGCAGAATCCCCCACGGCGTCCTGCAACTGCGCCAGATTGGACCGCAGAAATCGTGAATCCGGATCCAGCCGGAACGCTTCAGCGTAATCCTCCAATGCCCCCGCAAGATCTTTGCCGTCGCGTTTCAAACCAGCGCGCAATGCCCAGACCTGGGCGTTTTGCGGGAAGCGATCGATCAAGCCGGCGGCCAGAATCATCGCCATGTCGGCTTCTTCCAGACGCTGCACGAACGCCACCCAGCGCATCGCGGTCGCCACATCGTCGGTCGCTGCCAAGCTGCGCTCGATGAACGGCAGCACGCGTTCCCGCACCGGCACGGCGGCCAGCGCTTCGGCCAAATCTTTCACCGCCAGCGGCGGCGGCGCCAACTCCTGATGCAGTGTCCAGGCGCGTTCCGATTGGCCCTGATTGAGCGCCAACGCAATCGCCCAGGCGCGCAGCGCTGGCGCCTCCGGTTGCAGGTGTTGCCAGCGCGACCACAGCTCCCGTGCGGCGCTGTTGTCGCCTTGCTGCAAAGCCACTTTCAGCGCGCGCCGGGCTGGCTCCGGTTCGGCCGAGCTGCGGGCCGCGCTCAGCAAATGCGCAAGCTGCCCGCTGCCATCGCCGGCCTGGCGGTCAAACTCGGCGGCCAAGCGTTCGCCGAGTACCGCTTCGACCGGCAGCGGCGCCACCGCACGATTGGGTACCGGTTTTTTGGCGGTGGTCGCGCAGGCCGTCAACAGCATGGCGAATAGTGTCGGTAACCATTTGAGGGAGGACAAGACGGTTTTCCTTGATTGAATCGAGATAGGCGCGGAAAATGCGCGACCGCCGCATTTTGTCATGACATGCCCCTAGTTGCGCTCGGCCTGAACCATCAAACCGCCCCGCTCGCCCTACGCGAGCTGGTGGCGTTTGCTCCCGAAGCGACCCCGGATGCCCTCAAGCGACTCACCGCCAACGGCGGCATCAGCGAGGCAGCCATTCTTTCCACCTGCAATCGCACCGAGCTGTATTGCCACGTTGCCGACGGCGAGGAAGCGGCGCCACGGGCCTGGCTACACGAGCATTTCAACCTGAGCACGCAGCACCTGGATGGTTTTTTGTACCACCATCAAGGCGCCGAAGCCGCACGCCACATGTTTCGCGTGGCGACCGGTCTGGACTCGATGGTGCTGGGTGAGCCGCAAATTCTCGGTCAACTGAAAACGGCCTACCAGCAGGCGCACGACGTCGGCAGCCTCAGCAGTGTGCTTGATCGCATGTTCCAGAATGCGTTTTCGGTTGCCAAGCGCGCCCGCACCGAAACCCGCATTGGCTCCAGCCCCGTGTCGGTGGCGTTTGCGGCGGTCAGGCTGGCCAGCCAGATCTTTGCCGATTTGAAACAAGCAACGGTGTTGCTGATCGGCGCCGGCGACACCATCGAACTGGCCGCCCGGCATTTACTGGAAGCGGGCGTGCAGCGCTTGCTGGTCGCCAATCGCACGCTCGCCAATGCGCAGACATTGGCCGCGCAATTTGGCGCGCTGGCATTACCACTGGCCGATCTCGATACGCGGTTGATGGATGCCGATATTGTCATCGCCTCCACCGCCAGCCGCGAACCAGTGCTCAGCCTCGATGCGGTGAAGGCGGCGCTGAAGGCGCGCAAGCGGCGGCCGATGTTCATGCTCGATTTGGCCGTTCCCCGCGATATCGAAGCCTCGGTCGGCGAGCTGGAAGATGTGTATCTCTACACCATCGACGATATCGGCCGGGTCATCGACGAGTCGCTGCGTTCGCGTCGTGAAGCCGCTGTCGAAGCCGAGGCCATCATTGATCTGCAGGTCGGGCATTTCATGAACTGGTGCCAATCACTGGACTACCAGGGTCCGCTGCGGGCACTGCGCGACGCCGGATTCGCGCACCGCGATGAGGTATTGGGCAAAGCCCGCCACCTGCTGGCCAATGGCCGGAGCGCCGAGGATGTCCTGCAATTTCTGGCGCATACCCTGACCAACAAGCTGCTGCACGCGCCGACCCGTGAATTGCACGCGGCGGCGGAACGCGGCGATGCCGAGTTATTGCGCGCTGCCGAACGGTTGTTCGCCGATCTGATCGACCGCCAGCGCCACCGATGACGCCGTCGCTACAACGCAAACTCGAAGCCCTGGCCGAACGCAAGGAAGAGGTCGAGCGCCTGCTCGCCGAGCCGACCGTCAGCAACGACCACCAGCGCTTTCGCGAGCTATCGCGCGAATACGCCGAGCTCGAACCGGTGGCTCGGGCGCTGGCCGATCAACAGCAATGCCGTCGCGACATCGCCGCAGCCCGCGTTTTGCAAGACGATGCCGACGCCGAATTGCGCACGCTGGCCAGCGCCGAAATCGACAGTCTCGAGCAACGCGCACGGCGCATCGAGGCGCAACTCGCCGATGCCCTGCTACCCAAGGACGAGCGCGACGACGCCAATATTTTTCTTGAGGTACGCGCTGGTACCGGCGGCGACGAAGCGGCCATTTTCGCCGGCGATCTGCTGCGCATGTACAGCCGTTACGCCGAAACCAAGGGCTGGCAGATCGAGATCGTGTCGGCCAGCCCAGGCGAACACGGCGGCTTCAAAGAAGTGATCGCCCGCGTCGCCGGGGCGCGGGTCTTTGCCCGGTTGAAGTTCGAGTCGGGCACGCACCGGGTGCAGCGGGTTCCCGCCACCGAATCGCAGGGCCGCATACACACCTCGGCGGCCACCGTGGCGGTGCTGCCGGAGCTCGACGAAATCCAGACGATCGAACTCAATCCGGCGGATCTGAAAGTGGATACCTATCGGTCATCGGGTGCCGGTGGTCAACATGTCAACAAAACCGAGTCGGCGATCCGCATTACCCATCTGCCCAGTGGCCTGGTGGTGGAGTGCCAGGACGAGCGCTCGCAGCACAAGAACCGGGCGCGCGCGCTCAGCCTGCTGTCGGCACGGTTGCTCGACGAGCAGCAGCGCCAGCAAGCGCAGACACAATCCGATTTGCGCCGTTTGCAGGTCGGCAGTGGTGATCGCTCGCAACGTATTCGCACCTACAATTTTCCGCAGGGGCGACTGACCGACCACCGCATCAACCTGACCCTGTACGCGCTGGAGAGTATCGTTGCCGGCGATCTCGATCAGGTCATCGATCCACTGACCCGCGAGCACCACGCCGACGAGCTGAAACGACTCACCGAGGGCGAGCGCTGAAGCCAGCAGAAGCGCAGCCGTGGTGAGCATTGCTGGCGAAGCGATTACTACTTCGCCAACCAATTCGCGGCGCCAGCGGCGCTCCCACAATACCCATCGACGCAGTCATCAGGAGATCGCATGCACCCCCAGTCCGTATTCATCCCGCTCAACATTGCGCTGCTGACGGTATCCGACTCACGCACCTTGGCTAGCGACACCTCGGGCAATTATCTGGCGCAGGTTTTGCAGGCGGCCGGCCACCGGCTCGCGGATCGGCAAATTGAAATCGACGACCGCTACCGATTGCGCGCCATCGTCTCGCGTTGGATCGCCACTGCGGAGATCGACGGCATCGTGCTCACCGGCGGCACCGGCTTTACCGGTCGCGATTCGACACCGGAAGCAATCCAGCCATTGCTCGACAAAGAAATGCCCGGGTTTGGTGAAATCTTCCGTGCGCTTAGCCTGGCTGACATCGGCACCTCGGCCCTGCAATCTCGGGCGTTTGCCGGACTGGCCAACGGCGTTTTCGTATTTTGCCTGCCGGGCTCGACCGGCGCCTGCAAGTTGGCCTGGGAACAAATCCTGAGCCAGCAATTGGACGCCCGCACGCAGCCGTGCAATCTGGTCGCACTCAAGCCGCGCCTGCACGAGCACTAGCCCGAGTGACCCGGGCCGGAGCGACCCGGGCCGGATCGGCAGTCGGCTTACCCGTGCTCGATCCAAGCACCAACCGTCAGGCCAACCGATCCAGCCATTTCGATTGGCGCCCGAAAGGCCGGTTGATTGAAAATTGCAGCGGACGTTGGACTTGACTGGTGTTCGGGTCAGCAAGGATATTTGGAGTGCTGTCTCGACAGCGAGGTTGACGTTGAAGTTCGTGCCACTGAATATCAGCAGGCCATTGGCAGGGACCATTCGCAGCAGAACCTGAATTGTCCCAGGCCGGAAAGCCCATACCAGGTCCAGCGTTGCGCCCGGAGTCAGTAACCCATGAAACCGTCCGTCGCCTTAGCATCAAATCGGGAAGCCATTCGCCGCGTGGTGGCATTCCACCGTGCCCGCAATGCCCGCGTCTTTGGCTCTGTCGTCCATGGCGACGACACCGAAGACAGTGACCTGGATATCCTGATCGACCCAACGCCGGAAACGACGCTGCTCGACATCGGCGCGATCCGTCACGAGCTGCTGCAACTGCTCGGCGTGCCGGTGGACGTGCTGACCCCCAATGCGCTTCCCGGAAAATTTCGAGCTGCGGTGCTTGCCGAGGCCCTGCCCATATGAGCCGCCATCAGCAACGCCTGGCCGACTACCTGGCGCACATCCTCGAAGCCATCGAACGTATCGACCACTACACCGAGGACATGGACGAATTGAAGTTTCTTGAGAACCCGATGGCCCAGGATGCAGTGATCCACAATTTTGAAATCATCGGCGAAGCCAGCAACAACATCGAAAAGCGCTATCCCGGGTTCGCCACTGGGCACCCGGAATTGCCGATAGCGTTCGCATATCAAATGCGCAATGCCCTCGCCCACGGCTACTTCAAGGTGGACCTGGAAATCGTCTGGAAGACGATCAATGGCGACCTGCCGGGGCTGTATCAACAGGTGCAGCAGGTGCTGAACAATTTGCCGAGCATCGATGGCGATTCAGCAACGTCCGATGGCGCGGCCAGACCCGCTGTTCGGGACGGCAAAAACTAGCGCCGACTTGGTTGTCGTCCCCGGGCAATGCCCCACGCTGCCACGCCGCTTGCGGCATGCCCTTATCGGCC
>Ga0210033_1000172_pt1 | contig 56811 bp, 52 predicted proteins | sample CryGeymeta201501_FD_185465 | JGI IMG/M metagenome (GOLD analysis project Ga0210033, IMG submission 185465) | Groundwater microbial communities from Crystal Geyser aquifers in Utah, USA - Crystal Geyser metaG 2015-01 (SPAdes) (version 2) | ecosystem: Environmental > Aquatic > Deep subsurface >... | reverse complement strand
GAACGCATCGACAGCGGCGTCGCCCGCCTCGATCTGCTCAGTGCCGGGTCGTTGTGCTTTGAACCGCCCGATCTGCACGCTTTTCCCTGCTTGGCGCTGGCGCAGGCAGCGCTGCGCCAAGGGCCGATGGCGGCGGTGGTGCTGAACGCCGCCAATGAAGTCGCCGTCGACGCTTTCTTGACCGGCCAGCTGTCATTTGTTGGCATCGCCGAAGTGATCGAAGCCAGTCTCGCTGCCGTCATTCAGACAAATGTGTTTACACTGCCGACCGTTCTGGCCACCGACAGCGAAGCGCGACGCGTGGCCAGCGCCCTCATTCAACAGTTGGAAAAGCGTCATGGCTGAGTTTTTCGGATCGCTCTGGTGGTACCTGGTCACCATTGGCGTGCTGGTCACTTTTCATGAGTTTGGCCATTTTTGGGTGGCGAGGCGTTGCGGCGTCAAAGTGCTGCGGTTTTCGATCGGCTTCGGCACCGCACTGTGGCGGCATACCGGCAAGGACGGCACCGAATACGTGCTCGCTGCGATCCCGCTCGGCGGCTACGTGTCGATGCTCGATGAACGCGCCGAAGCGGTGCCCGCCGAACTGCGAGCGTTTGCCCACAACAACCAATCCACCGCGCACAAAATTGCCATCGCCGCGGCCGGACCGGGCTTCAATTTCTTGCTCGCCATCCTCGCTTTCTGGCTGATGTTTGCGGTCGGCAAACCCGACTATCAGCCGATCCTGGGACGCACCAGCGGGCTTGCCGCCAGCGCTGGTTTGAGCGCTGGCAGCAAGCTGCTGGCGGTAGACGAGACGCCAGTGCGCACCTGGTCAGAAGCATCGACCGCCGTGTTGGAAGCCGCCCTCTATCGTCGCGACGCCACCGTCAGCGTGCGCGAAGCCGATGGCGATGACCGTCGCCTGGTGCTTGCCCTGTCCAAACTCCCGCGCAGCCTGGATGACCGCGCGCTACCTGCGGCCATCGGCCTGGCACTGCAACAGCCCGCGGTCGTCGGCCAAGTGCTTGCTGGCGATCCCGCCGCGCGGGCCGGCCTGCAAACTGGCGATGTCTTGCTGGCGATCAACCAGCAAGCGGTCAGCGACTTCAACGACTTCTACGAATTGCTGCAAGATGCCGCCGGACGCGACCCGAACCTGCATCTGCAATTGCGCCGTGGCCAGCAGACGCTGGCGGTCGACGTGATCGCCAAAACCGTGGTCAACGACGACGGCAGCACCGGCTTTCGCATCGGCATCGGCGCCCAGCCGCCCAAGCGCGACGCCGTGCTGCGTTATGGCCCCCTGGCCGCCCTGCCGGCAGCGCTCGCCGAGACCTGGACCACCACCACCAAGACCTTCGGGTTTTTGCGCGACATGTTGGTTGGCGTGATCTCGCCACGGCACCTGTCGGGGCCGATCACCATCGCCCGCGTCGCCAATGCCATGGCCGATTATGGTCTGGCCTGGTTTCTCGGCTTTCTCGGCGCGGTGTCGGTCGGCATCGCCATTCTGAACTTGCTGCCGGTGCCGATCTTGGACGGCGGGCACATCCTGAGCTACCTTATCGAGTCGGTTCAAGGGCGCCCCTTGAGCGAACGTGTGCTGTTGGCGGGCCAGTATTTGGGCCTTGCCGTGCTCGCCGGTCTGATTGGTCTGGCGCTGTTCAACGATGTGTTGCGCTGACCAACTCGTGTTACCGGCTGTCCAATCCCAATTAAACGCCAGGCGCTGCCGCCCGGTACAAGAACCTGCCATCTGGAGTGTCTGATGCGTCGTCTCGCTGCCCTACTGCTGCTCATTTTCTCGTTGGCGTCGCTCGCAGCCGACTTCGACGCCTTTGTCGTCGCCGACATTCGACTGGAGGGCCTGACCCGCATTCCGGCGGGCACCGTGTTCGCCAGTTTCCCGATCGAAAAGGGCGACCGCGTCGACCGGATCCGTGCCGCCGAAGCGGTACGCGCCCTGTTCAAGACCGGCTTCTTCAACGACATTCAAGTATCCCGCCAGGGCGACATTCTGGTGTTGACCCTGGTCGAACGGCCGGCGATCGCGCAGATCGAGTTGATCGGCAACAAAGACATCAAGACCGAAGATTTGACCAAAGGGCTGAAGGAAATCGGCCTCGCCGAGGGCGAAACCTTTGATCGCCTGCAACTCGACCGCATTACCCAGGAATTGACCCGCCAATACAACAACCGCGGCAAATACAGCGTCACCATCAAGCCCCAGGTCGAAGAGCTCGACCGCAACCGCGTCAACATCAAGATCGTGATCAAAGAGGGTAAAGCCTCCAAAATCCGCCACATCAATATTGTCGGCAACGACAGCTTCCCGCAGAAAGACATCCTCGACGGCTTCGAATCCGGGGTGACCAACTGGCTGAGCTGGTACAAGAAAAACGACCAGTACTCGCGCGAAAAATTGTCCGGCGACATGGAAAAACTGGTTTCCTTTTACCAGGACCGCGGCTACGTCGATTTCTCGATTGATTCCACCCAGGTGGCGATCAGCCCGAACAAGATGGATCTCTACCTCACCGCCAACGTGCGCGAGGGCGCGGTCTACACGCTGACCGACGTCAAGCTCACCGGTGATCTGGTGCTGTCCGAAGCCATCATGCGCAGCTTGTTGTTCGCCCGTGTTGGCCAGACCTACTCGCGCAAGCAGTTTGAAAACAGTGCCGAAGCGATGACCCGGGTGCTGTCGAATGTCGGCTATGCCTTCGCCGAAGTGACGCCGATCCCGGACATCGACCGCGACCACAAGACCATCGGTATCACCCTGCTGGTCAAACCCGGTAAGCGGGTCTACGTGCGCCGGATCAATTTCGCCGGCAACGAACGCACCCAGGACGAAGTACTGCGCCGTGAAATGCGCCAGGTCGAGGGCTCCTGGTTTTCGCAGGCAGCGATCGACCGCTCGAAGACGCGCCTGCGGCGGCTTGGCTTTTTCAGCGATGTCACCATCGAAACCCCCAAGGTGGCGGGCTCCGAAGATCAGGTCGACGTGCTGGTCACGGTCAAGGAACAGAGCGCCGGCACGTTCCAGTTCGGCGTCGGCTATTCGCAGTTTCAAGGCCTCATTACCACCGTATCGGTCACCCAACGCAACTTCATGGGGAGGGGCAACAGCATCGGCGTTACCGTACAGAACAACAGTTTCAGCAAACGTCTTGACCTGAACTTCGTCGATCCGTATTTCACCGACGATGGCATCAGCGTCGGTTATCAACTGAGCTACGCCAAGCAGGACTTCGGCGACGCCAATCTGGCGCAATTCACCACCAACACCGCTGCCGGCAGTGTCCAGTTGGGCATTCCGTTCAGCGAGACCGATACCGTGTCGCTGGCGTTGGGCCTGGACCGCAATCAAATCAACACCACCGACGGCATCACCCCGCAGGTGCTGATCAATCAGTTGACCCGCGAACTCGGCCCGCGCGCCGCCTTTCCGTTTTTTCACACCGACGACAATGGCAATCTCGACCCCAACGACATCCAGGACGACGATGGTATCCCCGGCATCGATCCGGTCAGTGTCGGTCCCAATCGGCGCTGGAACATCAACACCATGAGTCTGTCCGCAGGCTGGGCGCGCGATTCCCGCAACAAGTTCTTTGCCCCCACCGCCGGCAGCTTTCAGCGGGTTTTCGGTGAGATCGCCCTGCCCGGCTCCGATTTTCAGTACTGGAAACTCAATTACGAATACGCGCACTATTTCCCGCTCAACAAGCGCTATTCGATCCTGACCCGAGCCGAGGTCGGCTACGGTGATGGTTATGGCGGCAATTCATCGTTGCCGTTCTACAAGAACTTCTTTGCCGGCGGCACCCGTTCGGTGCGTGGGTTTGAGGACAACACCCTCGGCCCGTTCGATCTGAACCCGGGCTTTAGCTCCTCCTTCCGGCAACCGCTGGGCGGCGCCTTCAAGACCGTGGGCACCGCCGAGCTGATCTTCCCCACCCCGTTTACCAAGAGCGACAGCGACTCCTCGCAGTTCTCCTATTTTGTCGACGTCGGCAACGTCTTCGACTCGCCCAGCAGTTGGGACGCCGGCGAACTGCGCGCATCGACCGGGCTCTCGTTCAAGTGGCAAGCGCCGGTCGGGCCGATTATCATCAACTTGGTCAAACCGTTGCGGTCGAAGAGCGGAGACCGCACCGAAACCCTGCAATTCACTTTTGGCAGCCAGTTTTAGCCCGTCCAGTCACGGAGAACCGCCATCCGCCGATGCGCCACCACGGCCCCAGCAGCGCCGCCGCCAGCCATCCCGTGGATGTTGCTGGCGGCTTGCTTGTGGATGGTCGGCAGTGGTGTCACCAGCCGCGCCTTGGCCGAGGGCACCCGCATCGGTTACGTCGACATGAAACGCTTGCTCGACAACGCGCCGCAAGTCATCGACGGTCGCGCCCGCCTGGAAAGTGAGTTCCGCACCCGCGACCAATTGCTCAAAGCCTCGGCGGCGCGGCTGGTCGATCTGGAAACCCGCGAACGACGTGAGGCAGCGGTCATGCCCAAAGCCGCTGCCGATTCGCTGCACAACGAGATCGTCACCCTCAAGCGCTCGCTGGATCGCACCCGCAAGCAACTCAGCGACGATTTGAAATCGCGCATGGATGAAGAACTCAACCGGCGCTGGCCCGAGATCAACGATGCGGTGATCGTGTTTGCCCGCGCCAACGCCTATGACCTGGTGATCCCGGCGCCGGTGCTGTACGCCAGCCCGGCGATCGACATCACCGACCAGGTGCTCGAGCAGTTGCGCAAATCGGCCGCCCGCAGCGGCGCGCAATGATGATTCCGGCAGTCGCGCCAGGCGCCGCCCGGTTTCGTCTCGGTGAATTGGCCGAACGCTTTGCGCTCACCCTGATCGGTCGGCCCGATCCAATCATCACCGGGGTCAACTCACTGCTGGCGGCAACCCCCGGTGAGATCGCCTTTCTGGCCAATCCGCGCTATCGCAAACAACTCGCCGACACCGCGGCCGGTGCGGTGGTGATCGGGCATCAGCAAACCCGCCCGGAAACCGGCTGCTACTTGCTGAGCGATCAACCCTATGTCGATTTTGCGCGCATCGCCAGCCTGTTTGAGCAGCGCCCGCTGGCCGTGGTCGGCATCCACCCCAGTGCGGTGATCGACGCCAGCGCCGAGATTGCTGCCAGCGCCAGCATCGGTCCGCTGTGCAACATCGGTCCGCGCGTGCGCATTGCGGCTGGCGTAGCGATTGGCCCGGGTTGCAGCATCGGACCCGACTGCACGATCGACGCGCATTGCCGCTTGCTGGCGCGGGTCACCTTGGTCGAACGCTGTCGTTTGGGACAACGGGTGTTGATCCACCCGGGCGCGGTACTCGGCGCCGAAGGTTTTGGCCTCGCCATGGATCACGGCCAGTGGCGCAAAGTGCCGCAACTCGGCGGCGTCTGCATCGGCGATGATTGCGAGATCGGCGCCAATACCTGCATCGATCGCGGCGCGCTCGGCGATACCACGCTGGAGGCCGACGTGCACCTGGATAACCTGATCCAGGTGGGCCACAACGTCCAGATCGGCGCCCACACCGCCATCGCTGGCTGCACCGCCATCGCTGGCAGCGCACGCATCGGTCGCCACTGCTTGATCGGTGGTGGTGCCGGTATCATTGGCCACATCGAAATCGCCGATGGCGTGGTCGTCGGTGCGATGAGTCTGGTGACCCATTCGCTTCGCGAAGCTGGCGAATATTGCTCCGGCACGCCGATCCAGCCCAAGCGCGAATGGGCGAAGAACGCCGCCCGCTTTCGCCAACTCGACCGCATCGCCCGCCAACTCAAACCGAAGGAACCCAAAGATTCATGAGCGCCGACCGCCCCACCCTCACCCTGCCGATCGACATTCGGCAAATCGCTGCGATCCTGCCGCACCGTTACCCGTTCCTGCTGGTGGATCGGGTCATCGAGTTTGAGGCCGGCAAACGCCTGCGGGCGATCAAGAACGTCACCTTCAACGAGCCGTTCTTCCTCGGCCACTTTCCCGGCACGCCGGTGATGCCAGGGGTGTTGCTGATCGAAGCAATGGCCCAGGCGTCGGGCTTGTTGACGCAACTTTCCGATGCCTTCAACGCCACCGCCGACCAGCTCTACTATCTGGTGCGGGTAGACAAAGCGCGCTTCTCGCGGCCGGTCGTCCCCGGCGATCAACTGGTGCTCGAAGTCGCCCAGAAGCGGCTGCTCCGACGGATGGGGCAATATCAGTGCCAAGCCTTGGTAGACGGTAAAGAGGTCGCCCGCGCCGAGTTGCTGTGCGCCGCGCCCGAGAAGAACGCGTGATCCACCCAACTGCCTGCATCGATGCCCGCGCGCAACTGGGCGCGAACGTCAGCGTCGGGCCGTTTTGTGTGATTGGCGCGAACGTCGACATCGGTGCCGGCACGGTGCTCGGTTCGCATGTGGTGATCGAAGGACCAACGCGCATCGGCCGCGACAATCGGTTCTTTCCGTTTTGTTCGATCGGCGCCGACCCGCAAGACAAAAAATATCAGGGCGAGACCACCCGTCTGGAGATCGGCGACGGCAACACCTTTCGCGAGTCGATGACGGTGCACCGTGGCACCGCTGGCGGCGGCGGCGTCACCCGCATCGGCAACGACAACTGGCTGATGGCCTACGTACATATCGCCCACGATTGTCGGGTCGGCGACCACACCGTGATCGCCAATGCGGCGGCGCTCGCCGGTCATGTCAGCGTCGATGACTACGCGATCCTCGGCGGCTATTCGCTGGTCCATCAATTCTGCCGCGTCGGTGCCCATGCCTTTACCTCGATGGGCTCGGTGATCAATCGCGACGTACCGCCTTTTTTTACCGTCGCCGGGCATTTTGCCGAGCCCAAGGGGATCAACAGCGAAGGCCTCAAGCGTCGCGGTTTTTCCGCCGACCAACTGCTCGCGGTCAAGCGCGCCTACAAAACGCTCTATCTCAGCGGCTTGCCACTGGCCGAAGCCCGCAACCAGATTGCGCAAGCCGCCGCCATCGATGCAGAACTGCAGTTGCTGGTCGACTTCATCGACCGCAGCGAGCGCGGCCTGGTGCGTTAACCGAGCGGCGCCGAGCACGCACCCGATGCCAGTCTCCAAGCCCATCCGCATCGCCCTGGTGGCTGGCGAAGATTCCGGTGACCAACTCGGCGCCGAGTTGATCCGCAGCTTGCAGCGCTGCGCGCCGATGCTGGAGTTTGCCGGCATCGGCGGTCCGCAGATGCGCGCCGCTGGCTGCGAAGTTTGGTACCCGCACGCCGCCTTGGCGGTGATGGGCCTGGTCGAAGTGCTGCGCCATCTGCCGCGCCTGCTCAAACTCCGGCGCCAGCTCCGTCGGCGTCTGCGGCAATGGCGCCCGGACCTGTTCATCGGCATCGATGCCCCCGACTTCAATCTGCGCTTGGAGCGGCAACTCAAGGCGGCGGGCGTGAAAACGCTGCACTACGTCAGCCCCTCGATTTGGGCGTGGCGCGAACACCGCGCCGCCAGCATCGGCCGCAGTGCCGATCAGGTGCTGTGCCTGTTGCCGATGGAACCGGCGATCTACGCGCGTTATGGGGTCCACGCGCAGTTCGTCGGTCATCCGCTGGCCGCGTGCTTTGCCCTGCATCCGGATGCGGCGGCGGCCCGCGCGCAACTCGGCATTGCCCGCGATGCCCGCGTGTTGGCGCTGTTGCCCGGCAGCCGACTGGGCGAGATCGCCCGTCTGGCCGAACCCTTTATCGACGCCGCCCTGCGCTGTCGAACCGCCATTCCAGCGTTGATCATCATTGCGCCGATGGCCAGCGCCGATGGTCGGCAGGCGTTCGCCGCAGCGCTGGCGCGCCATCCGCAGGGTCAGCACATTCGCCTGATCGACGGCAACGCGCAGACCGCGATGATCGCCGCCGACGCGGTGCTGGTCGCCTCCGGCACGGCGGCGCTGGAAGCGATGCTGGCCAAACGGCCGATGGTCGTGGGCTATCGCATCGCCGCCATCAGCCACTGGCTGGTACGGACCTTTGGCCTGCTCAAATCGCCTTCGGTGTCACTGCCCAACATCTTGGCCGGGCGCGTAATCGTGCCGGAACTGCTGCAACAGGACTGCACCGGTGAGCGACTGGCCGCCGCCTTGTTGCCGCTATTGACCCGAGCCGACATCGATCCGGAATTGCTGCACTGCTTCGAACACCTGCACCAGAGTCTCAGCGCGAGCGACCCCGATGCCGCCGCCCACGCGGTGCTGGCGACGCTCGGCCGAACCGCCGCCAACGCCACCACGGCGCCCTGATGACCACGGCGATAACGCGCATCGCTGGCGTCGACGAAGCTGGCCGTGGTCCGCTGGCCGGCCCGGTCGTGGTCGCCGCCGTCATCCTCGATCCAGAACGCCCGATCCGCGGGCTCGACGACTCCAAGAAACTGACCGCGACCGCCCGCAACCGCTTGGCACCCCTGATCCGCGAACGCGCGTTGGCCTGGCGGATCGAGTTCGTGTCGGCCGCGGAAATCGATCAACACAATATCCTGCAGGCCACTTTGCTCGGCATGGCGCGCGCCCTGGCGGCCCTGCGGCCGACGCCGCAACTGGCGCTGATCGATGGCAATCAATTACCCAAAGTGCTGCCCTGCCCGGCCCGCGCCATCATCGGCGGTGATGCCTCCGAACCCGCCATCAGCGCCGCCAGCATTCTCGCCAAGGTCGCCCGCGACCAACATATGACCGAACTCGATCAGCGCTATCCCGGCTATGGCTTCGCCCGCCACAAAGGCTATCCCACCGCCGACCACCTCCGCGCCCTCGGCATCCTCGGCCCCTGCCCCGAACACCGCCGCAGCTTTGCGCCGGTCCGCCTTGCGTTTGAGTCGCTCTTTTGACGCCACCGCCCGAAGCCCCCGACACCGCCAAAATGGTCTCGGCGCTGTTGCTTGCTGGTGCGCTCCAGGGCGAAGTCCAGGCGCAGGCGTTTCCACCCAGTATCCACCTCGGTAGCCTGAGCGGTGCCGATGGCTTCCGCCTCGATGGGGCGGCGGCGAAAGACTTCTCCGGCGTCTCGGTCAGCACCGCAGGGGATCGCAATGGCGATGGCCTCGACGACCTGATCGTCGGGGCTCTTGGTGCCGACCCGAACGGCAGCGATTCCGGCAGCAGCGATGTGGTGTTCGGGCGCAACACCGTTCCGGTTTTCAAGAATGGCCTCGAGTAGCCAGCCCGGGCTAGCCGCCATTTGAACACCGTACTGGGGTGGGCAATGGCCCGAACTGACCAGCTCCGCTGTTGCGGCCGCATCGCGCTGGCCAATCGCGACGGCGGTGGCCTGCAAGTCAGTCTGATTCTGCCGAACACCCGATCAGCCAAGTAGGGTGGATAAGCGCAGCGCATCCACCAGTCCTCTGTCCTCTGTCCTCTGTCGTCTGTCTTCCGTCTTCTGAAAGGTGGATGCGCTGCGCTTATCCACCCTGCGGTGACGTGAAGCGGAGCGTCAGCTCTTGCGCGGCCGCTGCCAGGCCGGTAACGAAATCTGTTTGGCGCGGGCCACGGTCAGCGTGTCGGCGGGGGCATTCTTGGTGATCACGCTACCGGCACCGATGGTGGCGTTTTCGGCCAGGCTGACCGGCGCAATCAGGGCGCTGTTGGAGCCGACGAAAACACCATCGGCGATGCTGGTGCGGTGCTTGTTGGCGCCATCGTAATTGCAGGTGATGGTGCCAGCGCCGATGTTGACGTTGGCACCAATGTCGGCGTCACCCAGGTAGCTCAGGTGATTGGCTTTGGAACCGGCACCAATCCGGGTTTGTTTGGTCTCGACGAAGTTGCCGAGATGCGCGTTGGCCGCCAGCGTGGTGCCCGGTCGCAGGCGTGCGTAAGGGCCGATGCGGCAATGCTCGGCGCTGATCACGCCATCCAGATCGGAATGGGCAAGGACCTGGGTGCCAGCGCCCAAGCGGACATTGCGCAGCCGACAAAACGGGCCGATCTGGACCTGGTCGCCAAGTTCGATGTCGCCTTCGAGGATGACGTCGATATCCATTTCCACGTCGCAGCCGAGCTGCAACTGGCCGCGTATTTCGACCCGCGCCGGGTCGGCCATGCGGACCCCGGCCAGCGCCAATTGTCGCGTCGCCCGTTGCTGATAGCGGCGTTCCAGATGGGCGAGCTGCCAAGCGTCGTTGACGCCAAGGGCTTCGGCGACATCCTGCACGCCGACCGCGATCGCCGGCGATCCGGCAGCGTTGGCCAGGGCAAAGATGTCGGTCAGCAGGAATTCGCCCTGGGCATTTTGCGCGTTGATTTCTGCCAGCCAGATGCGCAGGTGGCCGGCCGCAGCAACGATCATGCCGGTGTTGATGGTGCGGATCCGCTTTTGCGCCGGGCTGGCGTCTTTTTCTTCGACGATGGCAAGCACGTAGCCGTTGTCGTCCTGGACGATGCGGCCGTAACCCTCGGGTTGCTCGAACTCGGCGGTGAGCACCGCCAGCGGCACGCGCACGCCGAGCAAGTGCATGGCTTCGAGCATGGTGCGCAGGGTATCGCTGCGGATCAGCGGCACATCGCCATACAGCACCAGCACGCGGGCATCGTTGGGAATGCCCGGCAGCGCCTGTTGCAGCGCATGGCCAGTACCGAGCTGGGCATTCTGCACCACCCAGTTGAGGTCGGTCTCGGCCTGGAACGCGGCCCGCACCTGATCGCCGCCATGCCCGTAGACCACATGGATGGCCGCTGGTTTGAGCGCACGCGCGGCCGCCAGCACATGGGCGAGCAGCGGCTGGCCGGCCAATCGGTGCAGCACCTTGGGCAGCAGCGAGCGCATGCGCTGGCCGACGCCGGCGGCAAGAATCACGACATGGAGCGGAACGGCTGGACTCATGAACAATCCTGATAAACGCGAACGGCCGGGTTCGGCTGGCGCCTGGCCATCGGCCGGCCGGAGCGGTGATTCTTGCACAGTGGCCCGATCGAAACGCGGTCCGCTTCGGCATTTTGGAAACGGGAAAAGACGTGGCAAAATCTGCCCTGAAGTGGCCACCAAGCGCAGCATTGCGTCGGCCGGATCCGTGCCGCGCCGAAAGCCCTGAAGACCGAAGACGGCGCGGCGATGGTCGCCCGGTAGCGGCGTGGCGCGATGCCACCGCACTACCCTGGTGTTTAATTGCATCAAAAGGCGATCGTAATTCGATAACCGCATCTTCCTGAAGATGCGGGTTTCGTATGGCACGGGTAGCGGTTACGTTGTCAAGCCGTTGGGCAAAAGCTGCGCTCACCCCAACCTATCGAACTGGCGTGGCCAATGTGACCTAAGTCACATCAAGACCGCACCGAGAATTGTCGGGTACTCTCGGGGCGACGCCGATGCCGATTTACCTGGCTATCGGGTCCAAACCAGCCCGCTACGATGCGCCCATCATGACTGCCACCACGGTCCACTATCAGCGTCCCCGCGTCGATGCCGAATTGCTCGGCAAGTTGATGGCATGCACCACCATCGAGTCGCTGACGGCGGTGGTGCAGACCGCCGCCGAACGGCTCGGCTTCGAGCACTGGATCTATGGCGCGTTGATGCCGATCTCGCCGACGCGTACCGAGGAGTTCGTGATCAATGGCTATCCAGAGGAGTGGCGCCAGCACTATCTGCAGGCACACTACACGTTCGCCGATCCGACCGTCCGCTATGCGCGCGAGAACGCGGTGCCATCGCTTTGGGATGACCTCGCCACGCGCGCCGCCTTGAGTGGGCAGGGCAACCGGGCCAAGATCATTTTCAATGAAGCGCGCGCGTTTGGTTTAGCCAAAGGCGTGTGCATTCCGCTGCATGGATTGGGTTGCATCTTCGGCATGATGTCGTATGCGTCGACCGATCCGCGCCATCCGATCATGGAGTCGAGCGTACACGCCGAAGCGACGCTACTGGCTACCTACGTGCACCAGGTGGCATCGCTGCTGATCAGCCGTCCGCATGCGGAAACTTTGCGGCCGCTGTCACCGCGCGAACGCGAATGTCTGAAGTGGGCGGCGGAAGGCAAAAACAGCTGGGAAATCGGCCATCTGCTGAAAATTTCCGAGCGTACGGTGATTTTTCACCTGACCAACGTCACCGAGAAGCTGGGCGTGATGAACCGGCAACAGGCCGTCGCCAAGGCCATGGTATTGGGTTTGCTAGAGAAGTGACAAAGTCAAGCTGTAAGATCTTACAGCTGTAATAAGTGACAGCTTGACGTTTGATGGACTCCGCGTTCATGGGGAACGCAGGAGACCAACAATGCACGAGATCATTATCGGCCGGCCCAGCTGGCGCAATATTTCCGCACCACTCCTGGACAGCATGTATGCGTTGCGACATGCCATGTTCAGTGATCGTCTTCAATGGAAAGTAGAAAGTCAGAACGGTCGAGAAAAAGACTGGTTTGATCGCCTGGAACCCACTTATGTGGTGGCGCGCAGCACGGTCAATTCGACCACCGCGAGCGGCAGCTGGCGACTACTGCCGACGACCGGGCCGTATATGCTGAAAGACGTGTTTCCGGAACTGCTGCACGGACAGGCGGCTCCGCAAGACCCACGCATCTGGGAAGCCAGTCGCTTCGCCGTCGCCCGCGATGACGATGCGGCCGCCTTTGGCCTGAACGAAACGCCGATTGCGATGATTCGCGAAATGTTGCGCTTCGTCCGCCGCAACGGCGTCGATGAAATCGTCACCGTGACCAGCGTCGGCGTCGAGCGCTTGATCCGCAACCTCGGATTGAAAACGCAACGCTTCGGCCCCGCCCTGCAGATCGGCAATGTGCGCACGGTGGCGCTACGGGTGCCGATGGATGACGCCGCTGAATGGGCGTTGTGGGGTTGCCTGGAAGCCGATTTGGCGCAACGGCAGGCAGCGGCGTAAACAGTTTTGGTGCGGCGGCGGTCAGCCACGATCCTGCCCCGGATCGTCGTGGCTTGGCCGTCGCCACACCAAATCTTTGCTATTGGGCATCGGCCACCGGCCCGGCGCATTGCCGGGCCCGAACCGACCCCTGTAAGAACTTACAGTGTCGCCGATCCCGGGGCGCTGCTATTTCTGCACTACGCGCCGCGATTTGGCGCTCTCGTACAGGGAAATCAGATGGACGCTGGATTGGTAAAAGTGGAACTGCTGGGGTTTCCGCACTCGGTGGGCATCGTGCTGGAGCTGGTGCTGCGCCGCTCGATGGCGCGCCCCGGCTGGCGCTATTTGGTGCAGGTGGCTGGACATCCCACCGTGGGCACGGTCTCATTGATTGCCGCCAATGCCAATGTCAGCACGGTCAGCCCGGGACTAGCCGGTGCGTTGGCAACACTGACCGTGGCGGCGGTAACCCAACTCGAACAATCGCCCTACACCATCGCCACCGACCAATTGTTTAGCGGGCTGCTGGAGGCGCTTGACGTCATCGTCTCGCGCGCGCTGGCTGGGCCCGCTGACCGCACGCCGTCGGCGGATTCTGCCCACCCTGAAGACCGGCGACCGGCTGGCAATGCTGGCCCGGTGGTGGGCCGTTTCAGCGCCAGCGCAGCGTTCCGGCCCCGGGTCTTGCTGGTCGATCAGAGCCGGGCGATTCGGGCGCAACTATCGGCGGCGATGGCCGATATGGAAGTGGCAGTGGTGGCCCAAGCGGATCAGCAGGGCGCCCAGACCGCGTTGGCGGAACAGCATTTCGATGCGCTCATTTTTGATGCGGACCTGGTCTCGGGCAGCCCGACCGGTTTTTGCCGCCAGTTTCGACAACTGCTGCCGAAGGGGTTGCCGGTGCTGATCCTGACCAGCCACCGCAGCGCGATCGACCGGCTCTGGCAGTCGCTGGCGGGATGCAGCCGATCACTCAGCAAACCGATTGACCTGGAGCGGTTCCGAATTGAATTGCAGCGTCTGCTACCGACGTTTCCGCACCTTGCCGAAACCGACAGTCAACTCGCCGCCGTGAGCCGCATGGTGGCCGACTCACGGCGTTGAAGTCATAGGCCGGATCCGACAAGCGCCTGGATCCGACCGAAAGGCTCAGCTGGCGGTGTGGATTAATGCTTGAGATTTTTGCGCAGCCGTTCCAGCGCCTGCAACTGCGCCATCGCCTGGGCTTCGGCGATTTCAGGGCACTTCGTACGATGGCGGACTTTGGTTTCTTCAATTTCGGCGCGTCGATTTTTTGGGCATGCCGCCCAATCTCGATCATGCTGCGCTGGTCTATTGGCGAACACGCAGCACAATCAATTTTTCAATGCAAGTCGATACCCAAATCGGCAGCGGTTTCCAGCAGTTCGATCAAGGCTTCAGCCGCTGGATTCCGGGTTGGCGGCGGTGGGCAGGTGGCCAAGGCGGCATCGTCGTAGCGCAGCGCACCGGTGCTGGCCACGCGCATGCCGGGGAATGGTGGCAGCGGTGTAGCGTCTACGTCTGGCGCCGAGTTGCCGAAGCTGGTGTCGTAGAACACTGGCGCAAGGATCTGCCCGAGCAGCAGGCCGCGTCGGCGGTTGATCGGGTCCTGACACCAGATCGAAGGGCTGAGCGTCGGGTTCTGAAAGCAAATTTGCGGTGCATTCAACGCGGCCGCAGCGATCACTTCCTGACTGGCCTGATGAATCGCGCCGCGACTAAACCAACTGCGCTGCGGGGCGCTGGTGGCGTCGGCCATGACCGGGGTAACGCGCACCGAAAACTGCTGGGTTGGCGTGGCGGGTATGGCAAACAGGATCGCCAACTGAACCGCGCCCGGCTTGGGCGCCGGCACGCCCATGATCGGTGCACCGGCTACCGGCTCACCGAAATAGGCGAACCGACTGTCTACGCCCGGCCCAGTGCACACGCGCAAAAAATCCACATTCTGGAACGGGAACAGGCCGCCAAAATGAAAAATCCACTGCGCCGAACCGGCATTCCAATAGTAATCGGTGTTGTTCCAGATGCCGACGAAGGCGGGCTCGCGGGCGTCGTAGTTGCCGACGGCGATGCCGTCCGGTTCTTCGCCCAGCGCGCCGCGATAGACCACCTGGATAAACAGATCGGTGGCATTGACTGGAATCGGATCGCCGCTGAAATCAAATGCCTTCTCGACCGGAACCGCCGACCCGCCCGTACCCTCGCCGCCGGGCAAGTCGGCCACGCTGGCGATGGTCAGTGGCGCCGAAACGGAAATCTCCTGAAAGCCGGTCCGCGCGGTAGTCGCCGGTGCACAGCCCGGCTCGGTCACGACACCGGTGCTGGGTGGTGGCGCGTAATCGCTGATGCGCTCCCCGCTCAGGTCGGGCTGATAACAGGTGTTGCGGTGATAGCGCGCCACGGCGACCAGCACGCCATCGCCTGAAGTTTGCGCCAACGCCGGGCCCACCGGTGTGCCGGATTCGGTGATGGCTTCGCTGACATTACGCAGCTTGAGCCGTAGCTTCTCGAAGCCGAAGATGCGGCCATCCGGGCGACGTGGATAACCCTCGGCATCCATGGTGTGCAGCTCGCCCTGATTCAATACTGCGAACGCCTTCTGCGCGGTCGGGGTCACTTCCAGCCGGCCACGAAAAAAGTAATCGATCAATCCGGTGCTATAGGCCACCGCCCGCGGCAACATGGCGTCGGCTTGGGCGGTGAAGACCTCGTTCGACAGCACAAAACCACTGGCCTCAGTGATCGGTGTCGGCGTGGCGATCAGATCGGCGGCACGGAATGCCTGGCTACGGGTCAGGAGCGGCATTTGGCCGCTGGCACCGAAGGCGCTGAACAAGCCACTCTGCGCGTTCCAATTGGGCGCCAGCGCATCCGGAACGGCGGCGAACAACAGGTTCTGCTTGACCACGACGGCGCCCGAAACATATAGCGAGGTGTCGATTGCACCTTCTTGGTAGAAGCCTGGGGGCGCTCCGAATGGCAGTAGCGGATTGGCAAATGCACTCGCGCCCGGATCCGGTTGGCCGGTCTGAACATTGATCGGCAGGGTCGAAGCGGTAAAGAAGCCGCGATTGGAAAGGTCGGCCATTCCACGTCTTGCTGGTACCGGCCCATCATTAACTTGAGTGGTAAAAAACTTGACTGGCGTCGAGAACGCAGGCACCGGATAGGGCACATTGCCGCGTACTCTCAGCACGGGCAAGTTGTCGATGGTCAACAAGCTGCCATCAAAGAGCCGGATCGCGTTGGTATAGACCGTGGGCGGGAGCGTGCGGAACAAGCGTCCTTCGGTATAGGCCTCAAAGGCGCCGTCCTTGACGGATAGCGGGCTGGAAATGGGCGGCCCGTGGCTGTCATTGCGGGAATGCTGGGGCTGGGCCATGTCTTGCACCAGGTGGATGACCTGACCGACCGCCTTCAAGGTGGTAGCAAAGCGCAGTTTCCGGTAACCCGATTCCCCTTCCTGCACCACCCCATGGGTGCCATTGGGTAATTCATCGACCGGCGCCAGGTTGTAGGTCAGCGCCCACCAGTAGTTGTCGCGCGCATCCTGCCAACTGAAGTGGTTCTCGCGACTGCTGTCAAGGGTGCCGGGCGTGGTCAGCACATTGGTGCGACCCATGGCCCACTCGGTGGCGCGCCGACAGCCAAATAGTGCGCAGGTCGGCGAATCAAGCAGTGCGCGTTCATTGATTGGATCGTAGAAATGCCGCCCGGCACGGAACACATCGTTCCAGGGATCGCCGTCATGATCACCCAAACTGAAGACGCCCACATCGTTGTCGTCCTCGCGGATCGCGCCACGCATCACCCATGCTGCGATGGTCTGCTCGAACTCGGCGCGATTGGCATCCGTTGGCAGCAGACCAGCGTCGTGCAGACGCTGAAAGATCACGCCTTCCTGATTTTGCGGGCGGCGAAAGAAAAATTCGGAAGCATCAATACTTGCGGTCGAAATGTTGGCCAGTGGCGTGTTGTCGAAGTAGCCGATCAGCGGTATATCGTTGCCGACCTGCATCTTGAATGGTGTGGTCGCATCGAGTCGCTCAAAGCCCAGCACCGGCACAATGGAACGCGGGCTCAACGGCGACAACACCGAGCCATCGACCGCAACCTTGGTCACGTATGCATGGGTGCCGAGTTCGTAAGCAAATAATGCTGTTGGCATCAACAGGATGACGCGGACCGCTAGCCGTATAAGATTCATAGGTGATCTCTCACTGCTGCTTGAAGTTTGGTGAAGTATCTACAGAACTGATCACGATCATTGGGATTAATACTTGATGCACAGAGACCTCCAGCGGGTCTACAGCCGACTGGCTGAAGTCTGCGAAGTTCGTCGCGGAGAAATGGTGGCAGCGGTAGTCGTGAAAGAAAGCCCATGGGATCTGCCCTTCCCTTCAAGAATGCGTATCTCATCATTTCTTGAATGAATACATCGGTCAGCGTCCACGCTTGTTTTTCAACGCAAGCATCGCGGTACATGACATCGAAAGAGTGCTCTTCTCCGGGCAGTAGATGACTACTCGCACCCGGACCGATGACCAATTCACATTGCCAAAAGGGCCCATCTCCCATGATCCGTGCATTGGGTGTGAAGTGACTGATCGGTACAGTGCCAATCAATGGCATCAGCGGAAACGCTCCCCTGCCCTCAAGTACGCGGCCCGGCGCGCGAATGAGCTGTGATCGATAAAAAGTCCCAAACAGTAGCGTCGGCATCGGTGCGAAGCGAAACGCAAACTCGCCGTTTTCATCAGAGAGATGTGCCTGTTCCCCTGAACAGATGGTGTTCCATAGACTCATCGGATAGCTGACCCAACTCGTAGTCACCCGCGTGTTCTTGATCGGCGCACCATTGTCGGCATCGACCAAGCGCCCGCTGGGTGGGAGTACAAAGCCATACCAGGCCAGCGCGGTGTGCAGCCCGATCCAGGCCAGCGGCAAGCACAGCAGCTTGCGGGCAAGGCCGCTTTCCACTCGGCCGCGCCAGCGCCACAGCCACCAAGTGAACAGGCTGCCCCAGAGCACGGCACTGAACAGAAATTCAAAGAGAAACGTGCGCATGGCAGCTCCTTAGAACGAACTGATGCGCCAGACGCCGTCGCTGTCGGCAGCAATATTGAGCTGGGTGCCGACCGGTTCGCCGTTCTCAATGCTGAGCGTGGTCAGCGCGGCGTCATCGATGCCGATCAAGCCATTGGCAATGGTGCCGAGTCGGGTGGCGAATACCGGTCGGTTGTCGCCAAGCGCAGTAAAGAACGGACGCAGGGCTTCGCGCTGGTGACTGATAAAAGTGGCGAGGCTCGCTTCCAGATCGTTGGCAGTGAGGGCGGCGCGCAATTCTCCATAGACCGCGCAGGCACGTTGGCGTTGCGCCACCACGTCCGCCATGACCACGGTGGTATCTGCGGTGGCGGGGTTGCCATCGACCAAGGCCAGCGCACGGGCCGTGTAGAAACCGGCGGTCGGATAGGCAAAACTGGTGGGTGCCGCACTGGCTGGCCCGACGTAGTCATCCAGGCCATCGCCATCAAAATCGATTTGCACATTGCCAACGATGGCGCCGAAGGCAAATTTGAGCTGGAACCCGATGGCAGCGGGGGCGATATTGCCGGGTTGAGTGGTGCGCAGGCTGAGTGCCGGGACCGCACTGCCGACGTTGATATTGCGGGTCGCGGTGGCAGTCAGGCTATCAAAGGTACTGGCCTGCGCAGTGATCGTGAAGGCGCCGACTGGCGGCCGGAGTTGCGTGGCCACCCACTGATTGCCGAAGCTGCGCGCGGGCACGCCATTGACGGTGATGCCAGTGTTGGTTGGGCCGGTAAACGTGCCGCGCACTTCGAATCCACGCCCAGGCAGGCTGGCAGCATCTAGCGGTGAGACGATGTTGATTGTGGGCGCAACGCCTTTTACGATCCTCGGTGCATAACCGAGCGCCTTGCCGAGATCAAAAGTAGTGAGTGGGCGCGCTGCGGCTTTCGGGTCGGCATCCGCATCTGTTGACGCACTGGCAGTGGCAACATCCGCCGCAAGGCTGCCCGGCACCGATTCGAAACCATCGCTGTGCATGCGATTAAACTGAACGTTGGCCAGGCCGCACACCTCTTGCGCGCTGGCTGTGTTGATTGCGGTGAGACACAACGCCATTCCGAACACGCCATGTCGACAGCATTCAGCGATCACTTTCGAACGGGTCATGGCGAACTCCTAAAGGTGTTTGAACGATAGCAGGGGTGGTGTCGAACCGGCTCTGGTTGAAATCTGAAATGAGCCTAAGAAAATTCCTCGACTCGCTTGGGAAAAGTTGCGGATTTATCTTTCGACCAAACTACTTATAAGTAGTCTATCTATAACGCTGTAGAGCTTAAACAGGCAAGTCCATAGGCTGTCGGTATGCAAACCGACATCTACTTGCGCAAGGTGGGCAGCAGTATTCGGCGTCGACGCGAGTCGCTCGGCGTCAGCCAGGAGGCGTTTGCCGACCAGATCGGCATGCACCGAACCTATTACGGTGCGATAGAACGCGGTGAAAAGAACCTTTCGCTGACGACGATCATCCGAGTTTGTCTCGGATTGAATTGCAAGGTTTGGGAAATATTCCGCGAGGCGGTGCCCTGAGCGTTCGGGTATTTGAGAACGAAGCGCAGATCGCCCCCACACCAGCCATCAGTCGATCAGAATTCCCAGATTCGCCGCTGTTCCAAACCACTCGATCAAACCTTCGGCTACGGGTTTCAAGATCGGCGGCAGTGGCCAGACGGCAAGGCTGTATCGTCATAGCGCAGGCTGGGGGTGCTGGCCGGATGCAGCTGATGCTTGAGCAAGCCGATCGATCTGGAGCGGTTTCGGATTGAGTTGCTGCGTCTGCTGCCGGCTTTTCCTAGTCTTGCAGAAACCGAAATGCAGCTTGCTTTCGTACACCGCATGGTTGCCCAGTCGCGCCGCCAAAAATCGCTGCGCGCCGCCACCATTCCGGCTTGCTGTTGTGGGAGTGCCGCTTAGCATCGTGCAGACGTAGGTCGGATCAAGCCGCGCGTCGTACTTGGCTCAGGGCTAGAAGCTGATTCGCGGCGGATCCGACATCGGTCGTCGCCACGCAGTATCGCGTCGGATCCGCCGCTCGGCAGCGTTGCGACGGAGGCTTTGCGGCAGCGGCTTGATCCGACCTACCCGACTGGGGTTCGCTCGCTTGGCGCCTTAGGCGTTGCGCAGAAATAACTTGCGCAGATTGCGCAGGACTTTCGTTCGCCTGCAAGGCGCACAAAGGGGAGCATAGTCGGACTATGTGACGCTTTGTGCAACGACGCAGGCGGGCGATAAGGACCAGCAAGATGGGTAAGTTATTTCTGCGCGACGCCTTAGTGCTTGAGGTTTTTGCGCAGCCGTTCCAGCGCCTGCAACTGCGCCATCGCCTGGGCGAGTTGGGCTTGGGCTTCGGCGATTTCGATGGTGTCGGTGCGATTGGCGAGCAATTTCTCGGCGGCTTCCTTGGCGTGCCGTGCGGCGGCTTCGTCCAGATCCTTGGCACGGATGGCGGTATCGGCGAGCACGGTGACAACCTGCGGCTGCACTTCCAGAATGCCACCGGAGACATAGAACGACAGTTCTTCGCCGGATTCCAGAAGCACCCGCACTTGGCCCGGTTTCAGGCGCGTAATCAGCGGGGCGTGCCTTGGGGTGATGCCGAGCTCGCCGACTTCCCCGGAAGCCACGACCATTTTCACGGCGCCCTGAAAAATTTCGTGCTCGGCGCTGACGATGTCACAACGAATGGTGGAGGTCATAGCGGATTCCAGCGGCCAGCGAAAGTTTCACGGCCAGTTGATGCTTGCAAAGGGTGGGCAAGTTGCACCCACCGAGGGGTGGAGATGACTCTGGCTTGATCGGGATCAGGCCGCCTTGACGCTCATCGCCTGGGCTTTGCTGATCACTTCGTCGATACCGCCGACCATGTAAAAAGCCTGTTCCGGCAGATGGTCGCATTCGCCCTCGACGATCATGCGGAAGCCGCGAATGGTTTCCTTGAGCGAAACGTACTTGCCTTTGGCGCCGGTGAAAACTTCGGCGACATGGAACGGTTGCGAGAAAAAGCGCTCGACCTTGCGCGCCCGCGAGACCATCTGCTTGTCTTCTTCGGAGAGTTCGTCCATGCCGAGAATGGCGATGATGTCTTTCAGCTCTTTGTAGCGTTGCAGGGTGGACTGCACCCGGCGCGCGGTGTCGTAGTGTTCGTTGCCGACGACCAGCGGATCGAGCTGGCGCGAAGTCGAATCGAGCGGATCGACCGCCGGATAAATACCGAGCGCGGCAATGTTGCGGCTCAACACCACGGTCGCATCGAGATGCGCAAACGTGGTCGCCGGCGACGGGTCGGTCAGGTCGTCGGCGGGCACATAAACCGCCTGGATCGAGGTGATCGACCCGGTCTTGGTCGAGGTGATGCGCTCCTGCAAGGTGCCCATTTCCTCGGCCAGGGTCGGCTGGTAGCCGACCGCTGACGGCATTCGGCCGAGCAAGGCGGAGACCTCGGTACCGGCCAGCGTGTAGCGATAGATGTTGTCGACGAAAAACAGCACGTCGCGACCTTTGCCGCTGGCGTCTTTTTCATCGCGGAAATACTCCGCCATGGTCAGGCCGGTCAGCGCCACGCGCAGTCGGTTGCCAGGCGGCTCGTTCATCTGGCCATAGACCATGGCGACCTTGGATTCTTTCAGGTTGTCGCGCTTGATGACCCCGGCCTCCATCATCTCGTGATAGAAATCGTTGCCTTCGCGGGTGCGCTCACCGACGCCAGCGAATACCGACAGGCCGGCGTGTTCGGTGGCGATGTTGTTGATCAGTTCCAGCATGTTGACGGTCTTGCCGACACCGGCACCGCCAAACAGACCGACCTTGCCGCCCTTGGCGAAGGGACACATCAGGTCGATCACCTTGATGCCGGTTTCCAGCAACTCGTTGCCGGAGGCCTGGTCGGCATAATCCGGTGGTGCGCGATGAATTTCCAGGTGGTCGCTGGCTTCGATCGGACCCACTTCGTCGATCGGGCGACCGAGCACATCCATGATGCGACCGAGGGTGCCGATACCGACCGGCACCGAGATGCCTTTGCCGGTGTTGGTGGCGATCAAGTTGCGCTTGAGGCCATCGGTAGTGCCCAAGGCAATGCAACGGACGATGCCATCGCCGAGCTGCTGTTGCACCTCAAGCGTAATTTCAGTGCCATCCACCTTGAGGGCGTCATAGATCTTGGGCACTTCGGCGCGTTGAAACTCAACGTCGACGACGGCACCGATGATTTGAACGAGTTTGCCTTGGCTCATTGCATTGCTCCGATAATCTTGTTTGAAACGAGGGAAGCGGGAAGGAAGTAGGTCGGCTCAAGCGCCGTGGGCGCGGAGCCGACAATGGTTGGATTGGCGGCATCATTGGGTTTGTCGGCTCCGGCGCTGCGCGCCTTGAGCCGACCTACATGTTCCGTCGCCCATCACACGGCGGCTGCACCGCCGACGATTTCTGAAATTTCCTGGGTGATTGCTGCCTGCCGGGCCTTGTTGTAGATCAGTTGCAGGTCACCGATCAATTTGTTGGCGTTGTCGGATGCCGCCTTCATCGCCACCATGCGGGCGGCGTGTTCGGAGGCTAGATTTTCCAGCACCGCCTGGTAGACCAGTGACTCGATATAGCGGGTCAACACGCTATCCAGCACGGTCTTCGGATCGGGCTCGTAGAGGTAGTCCCAGTCGTGACGGGTCACCATGGTTTCATCGGCGGGTAGCGGCAGCAGTTGGTCGGTACGCGCCAACTGCGCCATCGTGTTGATGAAATCGTTGTAGCAGAGAAACACGCGGTCGATGCGGGCATCGGCGTAAGCATCCAACATCACTTTCATGATGCCGATCAATTGGTGGACCTGCGGCTTTTCACCGAGGTGGGTGACGCTGCCGACCAGGTTCACCTTGAGGCGACGGAAAAACGCCGACGCTTTTTGACCGATGGCGACGATGTCGACTTCAACGCCGCGGCTTTGCCAGTCGCGGATCTCGACCAGCAGTTTGCGGAACATTTGGGAATTGAGACCACCGCACAGCCCACGGTCGGTCGAGATCACCACGTAGCCGACGCGCCGCACGCTGCCGCGCTCAGCCAAAAACGGATGCGTGTATTCGCTATTGGCGCGGGCGACATGGCCAATCACCTGGCGCATCAAGCGCGAATACGGCCGCGAGGCGCGCATCTTGTCTTGCGCCTTGCGGATCTTGCTGGCCGAGACCATTTCCAGCGCGCTGGTCACCTTGCGGGTGTTCTGCACGCTTTTGATCTTGGTCCGGATTTCTTTAGTGCCTGCCATACCGATGACGGAGGACAGATAACGGAGGACAGAAGAGCAGAAAGCTCATCGGCGCCTGGTGATCTTGTCCTTCAGCTCCTTAAGTGTCGAGTGATTTAGTCAACGTGGTGATGCTTACCAGGTTCCGGTTTTTTTGAACTCGGTGATGGCCGCCTTGAAGGCCGCTTCGATGCGGTCGTCCCAGTTGCCGGTGGCGATGATTTCGTCCATCACCGCTTTCTGGTTCTGCGCCATGAAGGCGTGCAGCCCGGATTCAAACGGCAACACCCGCGCCAGCGCCACGTCGTCCAGATAACCTTCGTTGGCGGCGTAGATGGACAGCGCCATGTCGGCGATCGACATCGGCGCGTACTGTTTTTGCTTCATCAATTCGGTGACGCGCTGACCGCGTTCGAGCTGCTTGCGGGTGGCCTCGTCCAGGTCCGAGGCAAACTGGGCGAACGCCGCCAATTCACGGTATTGCGCCAGCGCCAACTTGATGCCGCCAGAAAGTTTTTTGATGATTTTGGTCTGCGCCGCGCCGCCGACGCGCGATACCGAGATACCGGGGTTGACCGCCGGCCGGATGCCGGCATTGAACAGGTCGGTTTCCAGAAAGATCTGGCCATCGGTAATCGAGATGACATTGGTCGGCACGAACGCGGAGACGTCGCCGGCCTGGGTTTCGATGATCGGCAGCGCGGTCAGCGAGCCGGTCTTGCCCTTGACGGCACCGTTGGTGAACTTTTCGACGTATGCCTCGTTGACCCGAGCGGCGCGCTCGAGCAAGCGCGAATGCAAATAGAAGACGTCGCCCGGATAGGCTTCGCGACCCGGTGGACGGCGCAACAGCAAAGAAATTTGCCGGTAGGCGACCGCCTGTTTGGAGAGATCGTCGTAGATGATCAAGGCATCTTCGCCACGATCACGGAAATATTCGCCCATGGTGCAGCCGGAATACGGGGCGATGTACTGCATCGCTGCCGATTCCGAAGCGGTGGCGGCGACGACGATGGTGTGCGCCAGTGCGCCGTGTTCTTCGAGCTTGCGCACGACATTGGCGACCGATGAATTTTTCTGACCAATGGCGACGTAGATGCACTTAACGCCAGTGCCCTTCTGGTTGATGATGGCGTCGATGGTGAGCGCGGTCTTGCCGGTTTGGCGATCACCGATCACCAGTTCGCGCTGACCGCGGCCGATCGGGATCATCGCGTCCACCGATTTGTAGCCGGTCTGCACCGGCTGTGACACCGACTTGCGCCAGATCACGCCGGGTGCCACTTTTTCCACCGGTGCGGTGAGCTTGCACAGAATCGGGCCTTTGCCATCGATTGGATCACCGAGCGCGTTGACCACGCGGCCAAGCAGTTCCGGGCCGGTGGGTACTTCGAGAATGCGGCCGGTGGTTTTCACCGAGTCGCCTTCGCGCAGATGTTCGTAGTCGCCAAGCACCACGGTACCGACCGAATCGCGCTCCAGATTGAGCGCCAGCGCAAAGGTGTTGCCCGGCATCTCGATCATCTCGCCCTGCATGGCATCGGCGAGGCCGTGCACGCGGACGATGCCGTCGGCTACCGAGGTGATGGTGCCTTCGTTGCGGGCATCGCTGCTGGTCTTGAACGCCGCGATGCGATTCTTGATCAGCTCGCTGATCTCGGACGGATTCAGTGTGTTCTGCATGGCTTAAACCTCGGTGATGCGCGAAATTGGATGATGCGGATGCGGTGCCGGCTTCAGGCGCCGGGCGTGCGACGCATCCGTTTGGGGGTTGTCATAGGCTTAAAGCGGATTCGAGGCTGGCCAAGCGACCGCGAACGGAACCATCGATGACCATGCCGTCAGCGTCGATCAGGGCGCCGCCCAGAACCGCCGGATCGATCACGTTGACCAATTCGATCTCGCGATGGAAGCGATGTTTGAGTGCCACCTTCATCGCCTCGGCCTGGCTACCCGCGAGGCTGATGGCGGTGGTGGCAGTGACCCGAAGCACGCCCTCATGCTCGCGCTGGAGCGCATGGAATTGGGCGGCCACTTCTGCCAACAGCGACAGCCGCCGGTTGCTTCCGAGTTCGACCAAAAAGCGCGCGAACAGACTGTCTTGATTCTCGTCCGGCGGCATCACCAGCAACAGCAAATCGGCCAGTTGCAGATTGGGGCTGGCGAACGCTTCACTGGCTTGCGGCGTCGCCGCAACGCCAGCGGCAAACGTCAGTTTGGCCGACCACTCCGGCAACGCATTGGCCGAGCGGGCGACCTCGAAAGCGGCGCGTGCGTAAGGGCGGGCGAGGGTTTCAACGTTGGCCATGTCAGATCTCGCTGGCCAGTTGATCGAGTAGAACCTTGTGGGTGGTGGCGTCAATCTCGCGTTTCAGGATCTTTTCGGCGCCCGCAATGGCGAGCGCCGCCACCTGCTTGCGCAGGGTCTCTTTGGCGCGCACCGACAGGCTGTCGATCTCGCTGCGGGCTGCGGCCAGTTGCCGATTGCCTTCGCTGATCGCCACCGTCTTGGCCTGGTCTACGGTTTGCTGGGCTTGTTGCTGGGCCTTGTCCAGAATCTCCACCGCCTTGACCCGCGCGGCCTTGATTTCTTCAGCCGCTTTGTCGTCGGCGCGGGCCAGTTCGGCTTTGGCACGATCCGCCGCCGCCAAACCTTCGGCGATTTTCTTTTGGCGCTCTTCGATGGCCGCGATGATCAACGGCCAGCCGAACTTCATCACCAACCAGGCCACGGCAAAAAAAACCAAGCCCTGGATAAAGAGGGTAATGTTGATGTTCATTCAATTCTCCTCAGCGCTTGCTCGGCGCGGACGCAAGCGCGGACTGCTTACTGACCGAGCGCCGACAGGAACGGATTGGCGAACAGCAACAGCAAGGCGATGGCCACGCCGATGATCGGCACGGCGTCAAGCAAGCCCACGATGATGAACATTTTGGTCTGCAACATGGGTGCCAATTCCGGCTGACGCGAAGCGCCTTCGAGGAACTTGCCGCCGAGCAGACCGAAGCCGATCGCCGTGCCGAGTGCGCCGAGGCCAATCAACAGGCTCACAGCGATCAGGGTCATGCCCATTACGTCAGAAATCAGGTTAATGTTTTCCATTTGGAACTCCGTTCAAAAACTAAAAGTGGGGTGGAGACAAAGGTGCAGCGGGTTGCGAAAAGCGGTCAGTGGTGCTCGGCGGCGATGCTCAGGTAGACAATCGTCAGTGTCATGAAGATAAAGGCTTGCAAGGTAATGATCAGGATGTGGAAAACGGTCCAGGCGAAGCCCGCGACAAATTGCGCCGGGCCAAGCAGCCAAGTCGATACGCTGCCCAACTGCGCCCCCAGGGTCATCACCGCAATCAGCACGAAAATCAATTCGCCGGCATACATGTTGCCGAACAGCCGCAACGCCAGCGACAACGGCCGCACGGCCTCTTCGATCAAACGCAGCAGCAGGTTAGCCGGGGCCAGCGCCACTTTCATCACGGTTTTTTCGGCGTGAAAAGGCGCGGTCAGGAACTCACCGAAGAACAGGCCGACGCCTTTGTGGTTGATGCCGAAATACTGGATCAGCAGAAATACCGTGATCGACATGCCGAAGGTGGTATTGGGGTCGGCGGTGGCCACTACCCGCAGATAGGGCACGCCAGTCGCACCGGCGGCCCAAGGCAGCAAGTCCACCGGCAACATATCCATGAAGTTCATCAGCAACACCAAGCCAAAAATGGTGATGGCGAGCGGTGCGATCAACTTGCTATGGCCGTGGAAGGTTTCCTTGACCAGGCCATCGACGAACTCGACGATCATTTCGATCGCACACTGCAGCTTGCCGGGTACGCCGGAAGTGGCGCGTCTGGCGACCCGCAAAAAAACGAATACGAACAGCAACGCGATCGCAAACTTGAACAGCACGCTATCCCAGTGCACGTCCATAAAGCCCGGATCGTGGTGGCCAATGTTGTAGTCCGACAAATGCTTCAGATGGTGCTTGATGTAGTCGGTCATCGACTCTGGAGCGGAAGGTTCAGTAGTCATAAGACTTGCCTGGATGGATACAAAGCGAAATAGAAAGCGGCGTGGGCCGCGAGCATCCCAGCGATCAGCGGCAGCGCCGACAGCCGCCAGACCGCGATCGCGAGATACAGCAAAATTACTGTCAGTAGCCACTTCAACAACTCGGCCACATAAAATGAGTTGAGCAAAGTTTTGACCGGCGCAATGCCGAACACAAACAGTCGCCAAGCAAAAAAACCGGTCCCGCTGGCGACGATCAACGCTCCGACCCCTGCCGCCAGCGCGGAGTCCCGGCCATCAATCAGACCAAGCAGCGCCGCCACCGCAGCCGCCAGACACTGTGCTTGCACGGCACGGCTGGCCAAATGCTTTCCAGTAGCCCCGGAGTTTTGCACGAACTTCTGATCCGTCGACTCGCCGCAGCGATCATGAGCGCTTGAAACCCGAACCGGCCCAACAAACCCGTTCAACAAAGCCGCGAGAGTCTAGCGTTTTTTTGCTGGAGACTGCAAGTGTGTTTTGATGGTTTGTTAGCCCAAAGCCGTAATGTCCCCTTTGTCCAAAGCTAAAGTGTCCCCTTTGGCTGAGGACAGGCGCTGGGTTCGAGAACAGCGGCGGCAAGCCGCCGCACTCCAAAGACACCACACTCCGAAGTAGTAGCGCTCTGGAAATAGCAGCGTTCGTATTTGGAGTGCGGGAGCTTGCTCCCGCTTTGCTCTCCGACGGGGTGGTTGCGGCCAGTCGCGGGCGCTGACCAATGGCAGGGGCGCTACGCTGGCAGCGTCGGCTAAACTGGTCGGTATAGTAATCTGCGGTCGAGGTCCATTTATGCGTCGCTACTGGCTGGTCCTGGTCATCGTCATCGTCGTGCTGGCTGCGGGCTTGAGCTGGTGGCATTTTGCCAACCGCCCCAGCGGCAGCAAGGGGCCGCCACCGGGCATGGGCAGCGTCCAGGTCGAGACCGTGGTGGTACGGGCGGAAGCCCTGCCCAGCGAATTCGAGACGGTCGGCAGTTTGCGCGCCGACGAAGCGGTGATGATTCGCCCGGAAGTGGTTGGCATGATCCGCCAGATCCATTTCACCGAGGGCGCGCCGGTGGCCGCCCATCGTTTGTTGTTCAGTCTGGATGCGGACCTGATCCGGGCCGAACTGGCGGAAGCCAATGCCAATCTGGAAAACAGTCGCCGCGGCTATCGGCGGGCCAGCGAGTTGGCGACCAAACACTTGATCTCCACTGCCGATCTGGACGCCAGTCGCGCCACCCTCAACGTCGATCAGGCGCGCGCCGTGTCGGCCGAAACCAAACTCCGCAAGACCGAGATTCGGGCGCCGTTTGCCGGCGTCGTCGGCCTGCGCGACATCAGCGCGGGAGACTACGTCAATGTCGGCCAGGTGCTGGTGGATTTGGTGCGACTCGATCCGATCGTCCTTGACCTGCGTGTGCCCGAAGTGATGCTGTCCAGCATTGCCCTCGGCCAATCGGTCAAGGTCGGCGTCGATTCGTACCCCGGCGCGACGTTCGTCGGCAGCGTCGTCGCGATTGCGCCGACGGTGGATGCGGCGGCACGCAGCGTCGCCATTCGCGCGCGCTTGCCCAATGCCGACGGCAAGTTGCGTCCGGGCATGTCGGCGCGCGCGCGCATTGAGCTGGGCAGCCGTGCCGAAGCCGTGTTGATACCAGAACAGGCAGTGTGGCCAAGCGGTGAGCAGAAAATGGTGTACGTACTGAAAGACGGCGTGGCCCACTTGCTACCGGTGCGCCTGGGCGTTCGCCTGCCGGGCCGGGTCGAAGTGTTGAGCGGGCTCCAGGTCGGCGATGAAATCGTTACCAGCGGCCAACCCAAATTGTACGACGGTGCCAAAGCCACCGCGATCGGCGCCACGGCCACGGCGCCAGCACCGGTGGAAACTGCCAAGCAACGTTGATGCGCCCACTCACTTCTGCTGGAAACTGCGCATGATCCTGTCTGATCTGTCGATCCGCCGCCCGGTCCTGGCCACGGTGATGAACGTGTTGGTGCTGCTGGTCGGCATCATCAGTTATCAACAGCTGGCGATCCGGCTGATTCCGAATGTCGATGTGCCGGTGGTGACGGTGGCGACCAGCTACCCAGGCGCCAATGCCCAGGTGATCGAATCGCAGATCACCAAACCGATCGAAGACGCGCTCTCCGGCATCGAAGGCATCGACTTCATCCAGTCGGTCAGTCGCGCCGAGTCGAGCCAGGTTACGGTGCGCTTTCGGCTCGACCGTGACGCCGATGCCGCCGCTTCCGATGTACGTGATCGCGTCGCCCAGGCGCGTGATGTTCTGCCCGATGAGGCCAACGAACCGATCGTCCAAAAGCAGGAGGCCGACCAGCAGCCGATCATCTACCTGGCGTTCTCATCGGATCGGCACTCGCTGATCGAGATTTCCGATTTGGCCAATCGTCTGGTCAAGGATCGCGTGCAAACCATCCCCGGCGTCGCCCAGGCGCAGGTTTATGGCAATCGGTTTGCCATGCGCGTGTGGCTCGATCCGGCACGCATGGCCAGCGCCGGGGTAACGCCGGGCGATGTCGAAGCCGCCCTGCGCGCGCAGAACATCGAGATTCCGGCCGGCCGGGTGGAGAGCCGCCAACGCGAGTTCACCGTGCTGGCAGAAACCGACCTGCGCACGCCGGAACAATTCAGTGCGGTGATCGTCAAGGCGGTCAACGGCTATCTGGTGCGCCTGGGCGATGTGGCCAAGGTCGAGCTGGGCGCTGATTCGGCACGCTTCCGCGCCCGCTTCAATGGCCGCAACGCGGTGCCGCTTGGCATCGTCAAACAAGCGGTGGCCAATCCGCTGGAGATTTCAGCCGCGCTGAAAATCATGCTGCCGCAGATCACCCGCACCCTGCCGGAAGGCATGAAGGTGGAGATCGCGCACGACTCCACGGTGTTTATCCAGAAGTCGATCAACGAGGTCTACCTCACCGTCGCCGAGGCCGTGCTGTTGGTGGTGCTGGTGATCTTTTTGTTCTTGCGCAACTGGCGTGCGGTGCTGATTCCGATCGTCACCATTCCGGTTTCGTTGATCGGCGCCTTTGCGCTGATGGCCCTGTTCGGTTTCACCATCAACACCTTGAGCTTGCTGGCGATGGTGCTGGCGATCGGCCTGGTGGTGGACGACGCCATCGTCATGCTGGAGAACATCTACCGCCACGTGGAAGAAGGCATGGCGCCGTTTCAGGCGGCGCTCAAGGGCAGCAAGGAAATCGGCTTTGCCATCGTCGCGATGACGCTGACGTTGACGGCGGTGTATCTGCCGTTTGCGTTCGCCAGCGGCCGCAGCGGCAAATTGTTCGTCGAGTTTGCCTTGACCTTGGCTGGCGCGGTGCTGGTTTCGGGTTTTACCGCGCTGACGCTGTCGCCGATGATGAGCGCCAAATTGCTGCGCCATGAACCCCGGCACGGGCGTTTCTTCGAGTTCGGCGAACACGCGCTGAAATCCTTGGAGGCGGGCTATCGGCGCACGCTCGAACGGGTTTTGCAGCGGCGCCAAGTGGTCGTGGTGGTGGCGCTGGCCTTGTTGCTGGGCGTGTTCGGTCTGCAACGCTTGCTGCCCAACGAGCTGGCACCCGACGAAGATCAGGGCCTGGTGATTGGCATCGGCAGCGCGCCCGAAGGCGCCACCATGGAATACACCGACACCTATGCCAAGCAGATGGAAGGCATGTTCGCGCGCATTCCGGAGGTGGATCGTTATTTTCAGATCGTCGGCTTCAACGGCGTTACCTCGGCGATTGGTTTTGTCCGTCTGGTGGACTGGTCCGAACGCCGCCGCAGCGCGCGCGATGTCGCCAACAGCTTGTTTCCGCAATTCATGGGGATCACCGGGCTGCGCGCGTTTCCGCTGACGCCGGCGCCGCTTGGACAATCCGGTTTCGGTCAACCGGTCAGTTTTGTAGTGGAGACCAGCGGCAGTTGGGAAGATCTGGACAAACTGGTCAAGAAGCTGATCGCCAAGATCGCCGAGAATCCGCAACTGACCAATGCCGATTCCGATCTGAAACTCGACAAACCCGAACTCAAGGTCAGCCTCAATCGCGACAAGATCGCCACCGTCGGCAGCAGCGTCGTGGTCGTCGGGCGGACTTTGGAAACCCTGCTCGGCGGCCGCAATGTCACCCGCTTCAAACGCGGCTCGGAGCAATACGACGTGATCGTGCAGATCGCCGATGACCAACGCCGCACGCCCGAGGATTTGTCGAATATTTTTGTCCGCGCCGGCGATGACAGCATGGTGCAGATGTCGAACCTGGCGCAGGTCCAGGAGACCGTCGCGGCCAAGGAGCTCAACCACTTCAACAAGCTGCGCGCGGCGACACTGAGCATGGGCTTGGCGCCGGGCTATTCGCAGGGACAGGCGCTGGCCTGGCTGGAACAAGCGCTCGATGAGGTGGCCCCAGGTAGTCAATACGACTTGGCCGGGCAGTCGCGCGAGTTTCGTGAATCCGGCTCCAGCGCCGTGCTGATGCTGGTGTTGGCCTTGATCTTCATTTACCTGGTATTGGCAGCGCAGTTCGAGAGCTTTGTCGATCCGTTTATTATTTTGGTGTCGGTGCCGCTGGCAATTTTTGGCGCCTTCCTCAGTCTGGTGCTGCTCAATGTCGGCGCCGACTGGGGCCTCTGGCGCAGCGTGGGCTCCTGGAATATCTACACCCAGATCGGCATCGTCACCCTGGTCGGGCTGATCTCCAAACACGGCATCCTGATCGTCGAGTTTTCCAATCAGTGTCAGCAAGCCGGCGCCAGCAAAGCAGCCGCCGTGGTGCAAGCCGCCACCCGCCGACTGCGGCCGATCCTGATGACCACCGGGGCGATGGTGCTGGGCTCGCTGCCGCTGGCTTTGGCCACCGGTGCCGGCGCCGAAGCCCGCCATCAGATCGGCTGGGTGGTGGTCGGCGGCCTCGCCATCGGCACCGTGTTCACCCTGTTTGTGGTGCCGGTGTTCTATCTGTTGCTGGCGCGCACGCACGCGGCGCCGGCCGAGTAGCCAGCACCGGGCCCAGTCGGCTGTAGCTCGGGCTTCCGCCCGACCGGCCGCGCGAAATCAGCGTTGTCGGGTGGAAACCCAACCTGCCGCTCGCCTTCGGCAGGGCTTGCGTTTAGCAATGCGAACCATTATCATTCGCACATCACGGCGCCAGTCTAATCATCGATTGGCGCCTTCCCGTCACCCCACGCTTTAGGAGTTCTGCATGTACCGCCTGATCGCCCTGTTGATCGTTACCGTCGCCGCCACCTGCGCCGCCGCCGAACCAACGCAGTTCACCGTTACCCTGAAAGATCACCGCTTCGTGCCAGCCGAGCTGATCGTGCCCGCTGGACAGAAAATCAAGCTGATCGTCGATAACCAGGACGCCAGCGCTGAAGAGTTTGAGAGCTACGAACTCAACCGCGAGAAAATCGTCGGCGCGAATGCGCGCATTATCGTGTGGATCGGCCCGCTCAAGGCCGGGCGCTATCCGTTCTTTGGCGAGTTCCATGCCGATACCGCGCAGGGCGCCCTGATTGCCGAGTAGTCGCGGTAACGCTCGAAAGTAGGGTGGATAAGCGCAGCGCATCCACCTTTTTAGAAGACGGAAGACAGAAGTAGGGTGGATAAGCGCAGCGCATCCACCTGCTTCTGTCTTCTGTCTTCTGTCCTCTGTTTCCTGTCCTCTGTCCTCTGTCCCCTGTCCCCTGTCCCCTGTCCCCTGTCCCCTGTCCCCTGTCCCCTGTCCCCTGTCCCCTGTCCTCTGTCCTCTGTCCTCTGTCCTCTGTCCTCTGTCCTCTGTCCTCTGTCCCCTGTCCCCTGTCCTCTGTCCTCTGTCCCCTGTCCCCTGTCCCCTGTCCTCTGTCCTCTGTCCCCTGTCCCCCAAGGTCGTTCCCATGTTAGCTACCGCACTACTGGTTTTTCGTGAAGTACTCGAAGCGGCGCTGATTATCAGTATCGTGATGGCGGCCACCCGTGGCATCCACCGTCGTGGCCGGTTTGTCAGCAGCGGCATTGCGCTGGGCGTACTCGGTGCCGTGTTGGTGGCCGGGTTTGCCAGCCGGATTGCCGATGCCGTCGAAGGCACCGGGCAGGAATTGTTGAACGCCACGGTGTTGCTCGCCGCCGTGTTGATGCTCGCCTGGCATGCCATCTGGATGGCGCGGCACGGCCGTGAACTGTCCGCCCAGATGCAGGCGGTCGGCGCCGAGGTCAGCACTGGCAGTCGGCCGCTGGCCGCCTTGCTGGTGGTGGTGGCGCTGGCGGTGCTGCGCGAGGGTTCGGAAATCGTCTTGTTCCTGTTTGGCATCGGCACCGGTGAGTCATCGGTCCTGGCCATGCTGCTGGGCGGCGGGCTCGGCCTGGTTGGCGGCATCGTCGTCGGCTTTGGTCTGTACTTCGGCTTGCTCCGCATCCCGATGCGGCATTTTTTCAGCGCCAGCAACTGGATGATCCTGTTGCTCGCTGCCGGCATGGCCTCGCACGCCGCGCACTATTTGATCCAGGCCGATTGGTTGCCGGCACTCGGCGCCGCCATCTGGGACAGCTCGATGTTGCTGTCGGATCACTCCTTGGTCGGCCAAGCCCTGCACACCCTGATCGGCTACGACGCCCGTCCGGCCGGCATGCAACTCATTTTTTATGTCAGCACCGCCCTGCTCATCTACACAGGAATGCAAAAATGCAACCGTGCGCAAGCGTAAACCCCGGCACCGTCAAACCCGGTCATAACGCCCTCGGCAAAACCCTGCTTGGCTTTTTGGTGTTCGCCTCAACCCAGGCCTTGGCCGGCCCGGCCGATAAAATCTACACGCCACAGGTGGTCAAAGGCGAGACCGAATTCGAACTGCGCGGCGGCTACGAAGACGCCGATCGCGGCGCCAATCCTTAGGCGTTGTAAATCATCAAAGGTGCCATCTTGCTGGTCTTTTGCCCCGTCTGCTTCGTTGCGCAAAGGGTTTCATAGTCGAACTATGCGCCCCTTTGCGCGCCTTGCAGACGGGGCAAAATCCTTCGCAATCCGCCACCTTTAATGATTTACAACGCCTTACCAGTTCGTGTTCGATGTCGGCTACGGCGTCAGTGATCGTTGGCTGACCGAGTTGGTGGTGAAGTACGAAGACGCCGCTCCCGGCGGCAGTGCCACGATCAGCGATCTGGAATGGGAAAATGTGCTGGTGCTCAGCGAACCCGGTCGCTATTGGCTCGACTTCGGGCTGTTCAGCGAGCTGGAATATGCCCGCGCCAGCAAGGATTGGGAGCTGAAGATCGGCCCGATGTTCGAAAAGGTCGTTGGCCGCGAGCAGTTCAATTTGAACCTGCTGCTTGAACAAAAGTTTGTCTCCGGTGCCAACACCGAGCTGCTTTATCGCGGCCAATGGAAACACCGCGCCGGCCGTGCCTTCGAATATGGCCTGCAAGCCTTTGGCGAATTGGGTGAAATCCGCCAGCTCGGCGACCAGGTCGAGCACAAACTCGGTCCCGCGGTGTTCGGCAGCATCGACACCGGTGGCAACAACCGTCTCGGCTGGGATTTCGCCGTCCTCGCCGGACTCAACGCCGCCGCCCCGGATCTGTCGTTGCGTTTCGAACTCGAGTTTGAACGCTATTGATCCACCCGGCCGCGAACTGTTTGCCGCAAAGCGGCTCGTGCTTTGCTCCTCTCTCCCACTCGCGGGAGAGCGGCCGGGAGAGCGGGGTGATTGATCTTGCTCACGGCCTTTGCCTGAGAGTCGCCGGGTCCACAGCCAAAGCCAAAGTCCCTCTCCCCAACCCCTCTCCCGCAAGCGGGAGAGGGGCTCGATTTGTGCTCCCCTCTCCCGCAAGCGGGAGCGGGGCTCAACTTTTGCTCCGCGCTCCCGCACGCGGGAGAGGGGCTCAATCTGTGCGCTACGTTTGCGCCGGCGATGGGGCGGCAACCGGTTTCGGTTTGACCCAGTCGCGAGCCGCCGCCGCGAGGACTGCGGCGGTGATCGGCTTGCGCAAGAAGGCGGCGAATCCGGCGTTGCGGCAACGCTGTTCCAGATCCACTTCGCTGCGCGCGGTGACCGCAACCGCAAAGCATTCACCGTCGGCACCGGCACGCAGCAGGCCAAGCAGGCTGATGCCATCGATCCCCGGCAGGTCCAGATCCAGCACCAGCAGGCGATGCTGACCCGGGCGAAATTGGGCGAGGGCATCGAGGCCGTGTGGCGCGGCATCGACATGAGCACCGAGCGCGTGCAGCAGGTGGCTCATCACTTCACGAATCGGCGCATCGTCTTCCACCAGCAGCAATTCGATGCCCTGGAGCGGCTGTTGATCGGTTTGCTCCGGCGCCGCCCGCAACTCGGGCAAAGGTACGGCGAGTGCGGGCAAGTCGAGCATCACGCTGAAGGTACTGCCGACGCCCAGCCGACTGCTGACGCTGATCGTGCCGCCGAGCAACTCGACCAGCCGCGCGGTGATCGCCAGACCGAGCCCACTGCCGCTGGCGTGCTCGCCAGAACCGGTCTGGCGAAAGCGCACAAACAATTGCTGCAACTGATCGTCGTTCATCCCCGGACCGGTATCGCTGACGGCAAAGATGACGCGATCTTCGGGGCCCCGACTGACGCTGATCTGAACCCTGCCCTGTTCGGTGAACTTGAGCGCGTTGGTTACCAGGTTCAGCAGAATCTGGCGCAGGCGACGGCCATCGGTGTTGACCCGAATCGGCACGTTGATCGCCACCTCGACCACGAACTTGATCGCGCGCGCCAGCGCCAACGCCGACTCCAGCGAACGCACCTCTTCGACCAGCGCGCGCAGATCGGTCGGCGCCGACTCGATTTGCAGCATGCCGGCCTCGATCTTTGATAAATCCAGCAGGTCGTTGATCAGCCGCAGCATGTGCTCGCCGGAACGCTGCACACTGACCGCCCAACGATGCTGGTCGCTGGTCAGCGTGGAGCGGATCAACAACTCCGCCATGCCGAGCACCCCGGCCATCGGCGTGCGAATTTCATGGCCAATATCGGCGAGAAAATCCGACTTCGCCTGGTTGGCGCGCTCGGCCAACGCGCGCCGGGCGTCGACCAGGGCGATGCGATGGCGCCGCTCGATGCTGGCTCGATACCAGCGCAATGCCAGCCCGGCGCCAACCACCAGGCAAACCGCATACAGCATCCAGGCCAGCGGCGTGCGCCACGGCGGCGTCGCCACTTGTAGCGACTGCACCCAGTCGTTGTTGGCCGCCAGGCCGTTGGCAGCAATCGCCCGGATGCCAAGCTGATAGTCGCCCGGTTCGATACGCGAGAACTCGCGCTCCGGCCGGGCTTCGGTGCTGACCCAGGCCGGCTCGTAACCGAGCAAACGGAAAGCGTACTGGTTGGCATTGGGATCGATATACGACAGCACCCGCGCCGCCACGCGCAGGTCACGGTCGTCCCAACGCAACTGCCAGGGGCGGCCGTCGATCGGCAAGCCAACGCGATCTTCGCCACGGCGGACACTGGCCTGCGCCAGATACAAAGTGGCGGCGGTGGCGACCGCTGGTGGCTGGGTCGGGGCATAACGCAACAGCCCTTCCTGGGTGATATCGACCAAACGGCCAGCGCTCCAAAACGCACTCGGATGAATCCCAAATTGCAGATTGGGCAGCCCGCGACGCGCATCGATGGCAAGCAATTTCGGCGGATCAAGTTGCAACTGCCAGACGCCACGTTCGCCGATCAACCACAGTGCGCCGGCATCGTCTGGCACCAGGGACGACAGCGCCACCGACGGCAACCCCAAAGTCTGATCATCGAAATGCCGCAAACGCAGCGCGGTGTCTGCGGTGATCTGCCATTGCTCGATCCCGGCCGCGCCGTGGGTCCACAGCAAACCGTCGGCGGTGAAAGCAAAACTGTCCACGCGCGCCACCGGCCCACCAGCAACGGCCACAAAAACCTGTCGCTGCCGATCAAAACGACGCATGCCGAAAGCCCCGGCCAGCCAGATCGCACCATCTGGCGCGGTGCTGATTTGCTCGAAATCCGCCACCGGAATGCCCCGATCCGGCGTTTGCCAGGTGCTCACCTGGCCCGCCCGATCAATGCGCGAAACGCCGCTCGCCATCGAGGTCATCCAGATCGCGCCTTGCGGGTCCTCGGTGATCAGATCGACCACGCCCGCCACCAATCCCTGCGCGGCGCCCCAGTGTCGGGTCTGGCCAGTACTCGGCTGATAGCGGCTGATACCGAGCGAATGGCCGATCCACAGGTTTTGCGCAGCGTCGCACCACAGACTGCGTGGCACCCGACCACCATCGGCAACGCTGCGGGCTTCGCCGTGCCGGGTCACCGTGCCATTGGCCGCCACCGCGGCCAGATTGCCCAAGCGCGTCACCACCCAGTGGCTGCCATCGCGGCAGGGCGCCAGTCCGGCGAGTACGCCGGGCGGCAGCGTGTGGGCGTCCAGGGCATCGTGCCGAAGCAACTCGAAACGCTGCCAGTTCGGTGGCACGTAGCTCAATCCGTAACTGCGCATGCCGATCCACAAGCCGCCTTCGCGATCCCGCAGCAGATCAAGCACCCCGCCTTCCGGCAGACTGTCCTTGACCGCCGCCCGCGGCCGAATGGCCTGCACCGCGCCGTCTGGAGCAATTCGCGTCAGGCCGCTATGACTGCCGATCCAGAGGCTGCCGTCGTCAGTTTCCGCAAACGCTTCGACGCCGCGCAGGGTTTCGCCGGTCGCCGCCGGTATCAGCGCGGTCGCGGTCGCCGCCGCTGGAAAGCGATATACCGCAGCGCTGGTGCCGACCCAAATCTCCTCGCTGGCGCTTTCATACAAAGCAATCGTCAGGGTGTCTTTGAGCAAGGATTCGACGCGTGCCAGGGCCGGATGGTCGATCTGACGAATGCGCCACAAGCCTTCACGAGCAGCAATCCACAGATCACCACGGCGATCAGCGAGCACTTCGAGCACGGTAAAATCCTGCAACGCCGCCGCTGCGGGAATCAGCGACGCCAACGGCGTCAGTTTTCCGCTGGCCGGATCGAACCGCAGCACACCGCGCGGCCAAGTGCCCAACCACAAACTGCCGGCCGGACTTTGGGCGATCGAATACACGTCCAGCGTCGGCAATCCCAAAGCGGCAAAATTGCCCGGATGGCGATCAAAGCGTCCCGCTTCAGCATCAACCAAACGATTGATGCCGGTTTCCGAACAGCCGACCCAGAGGCGCTGCTGGTGATCCTCGAACACCGTCTGCACGTCATTGCAGGCGAGCGATCGCGCCTGCTGCGGGTCGTTTTGATAGACCTTGAAGGCGATCGAGTCGTAACGCACCAGGCCATCGCGCGTGGCCAGCCATAGCAGGCCGCGCGCATCCTGCACGACCTTCGCGACGTTGCCGGAAGGCAATCCCTGATTGCGGCCAAAGGCCCGGAACATCGGTTCGACCTGCGCCGACACCGCCTGCACACCCAGCAGCAATCCCAGCCACAACCAAGCGCGTGCGGACATCGCCAACTCCTTCGGTCCAATGCTTGCCGTATGATGCCAGCAAGCAGTCGCCAATGAACCATTTGCCCGATTCGGCGCCAGCCGCTACACCATTGTCAGAGCGGAATCGACTTATGCCAAACCTCCCGTGGCCCCCCAGAATCGTCCACATCGTGTTGCTGGCAGCACTGGCGTTCGCCACCGCCAGCCCGGCCGCAGTCCACGATTACGCTTTCGATCCGGTGCATTCGCAACTCGTATTTCACGTTTCGCATCTCGGGTTTTCCACTTCCGCAGGCGAGTTCCACGGCCTCTCCGGCGGCTTTTCCTTTGATCGCAAGCATTGGGAGAAATCGCACTGCGATGTTGTGATCGACGTGTACTCGCTGGACATGGACGATGCCGCGTGGGAAAAACGATTGCTCGGCAAAGTTTGGTTCGACGTCAAACAATTTCCAACCATGCGCTTTGTCTGCGACCGCCTGGAACCGATCAATGCCAGCCACGGCCGCCTGCACGGGCGGCTGACGATCCGTGGTATCGAGCAGGCGCTGAGCCTGGAGCTGACCTTCAATCGTGCCGGCATCGACAAATATACTTTGCAATCGGTCGCTGGTTTCAGCGCCAGCACGCAGCTTCGTCGCAGCGACTTCGGCATGCTGAAATTCCTCCCGGATGTGGGTGACCTGATCACCATCGAACTGCAGATCGAAGGCATTCGCAGGAGCCGCTCCCATGCCGCTGAAAAGTAGCCCCGAGCACTGGGGTACGCTGACGAAGTTTTTTCACTGGACGATTGCCGTGCTGGTGATCGCCACCATGGTGCTTGGTAGCTGGATGACCGAACTTGCCCCCTCGGCCGACAAGATGCGTTGGTACGCGCTGCACAAATCGATCGGCTTGAGCATCTTGCTGTTGATGCTGTTGCGACTGCTCTGGCGCCGCTTCGACCAGCGCCCGCGCCCAGCGCCAGGGTTGGGTCCGATCGCCAGCCGCGTATCCCGCACCGTGCATGCCAGTTTTTATCTGTTGCTGATCGCCATGCCGATTTCCGGATGGCTGTACAACTCGGCCGCCAATTTCCCCTTGCGCTGGTTCGGCTGGGTGCATGTGCCGGCCTTGGTCGGCGCCGATCCGATGCTGAAAAAAATCGCCCTCAGCGTGCACGAAACCCTGTTCTGGGTGATCCTTGGGCTGCTGGTGCTGCACGTTGCCGGCGCCCTCAAACATCACTTCATGGACCGCGACAACAGCTTGCGACGGATGCTTCCGTTCGGCAAGGGCGAGTGATTGGACGTAGGTCGGATCAAGCGCCGGCCGCTCTTGTGCATCCATGCACTCGCGGCACTTGCACATCCATGTGCATCGTAGGCGCGAAGTGATCTTCAACAGTGCTTTGAGTCGTAGGTCGGATCAAGCGCCGCAGGCGCGAAGCGCTCTTCAACAGCGGAGCTGGTCATCCAACAGAAATTGGAAGATTGCCGCAGTGTCAGGATTGTCGGTTCCGGCGCTGCGCGCCTTGAACCGACCTACACCCTTTGTGACTTTGACGGAACCGTTCAACTTTGGAGCAATCCCATGAAATTCCCCGACTCGATCCGCTCCGGTTTATTGCTACTGGCATTCATCGGCGCGGCGGCGCATGCCAGCGACTGGAAGCTCGCCAACGGCAGTCGCCTGGGTTTTGAAGGCAGCCAGCAGGGGGAAACGTTCACTGGTGAGTTCAAGCAGTTTGTTGCCGATTTGCAGTTCGATCCGGCGGCGCTGGCACAAGCCAAGTTCGACGTGCGCATCCAGATGGCCAGCGTCGATAGCGCCAACAGCGAGCGCGACGACGCCATGCGCAGCGGCGACTGGTTCAACGTCACGCAATTTCCGCAGGCGCACTTTCGCGCCAGTCAATTTCGCGATTTGGGCGCCGGCAACTACAGCGCTGAGGCGAGCCTCAGCCTGCGCGGTCGTACCGTGGCGATGGTGTTCCCGTTCCGCTGGCAGGTCGATGCCAGCGGCGCGCATTTGCACGCCAAGGTAAAACTGGATCGACTCGCCTTCGGTGTCGGGGCCGGCGAGTGGGAAGACGAAGACCTGATCGGCCATCAGGTAACCGTGTCGGTCGACCTGAATCTGCTGCCGATTCGCTGAGGCGTTGCCACTTGCCAAAGCCAGCGGCGTCAACGCCAGCGGTAGCGAGCGCGCAAACGCTGGACTACACTCGCGGCGATTCCATTCACTGAAAAACCATGCCCCAGGCCAGCCCGTTCGATTCGATGGCTTTCGCCATCCGCTCAGAAACCGATGGTAGTTTGACGCCGATCGGCGATGGCATCGCCATTGGCCGCAGTGGCGATTGCGAACTGTGCATCGACCAAAGCGTGGTGTCGCGGCTGCACGCGCGCATCAGTCGCCGCGGCCAGCAGTTGTGGATCGAGGATCCAGGCTCGACCAATGGCACCTTTGTCAACGATCTGCGGGTATCGGTGGCGGTGCCGATCAAAGCCGGTGACCGGCTGCGCTTCGACACCCTCGCCTACACCATCGTGGCCTTGCCCGGCGCGACGCCAGCGGTGGTCGATCGTGATCGCACGGTGATCGGCATGCGCGCCGTCACCCTGCCGCTGACCGAAAAAACGGCCGACGAGACTCCAGCGGCGGCAACCGCCAGCGCGGCACCGCTACCGCCAGACCGCGCGTCAGCGCCACCGCCATCTCCGGTCGCACCGACTCCCATTTCACCGCCGCCGATTTCAGCACCACCGGTAGTGCCGACACCGGTTGCGCCCACGCCGATCACCGTGCCGGTGCCGCCACCGCTGCCGACCCCAGCGCCGCGACCAACGCCGGCACCCGCAGCCGCTTCGACGGCGGGCAGCGGCGGCATTCCGGCGAGCTGGGCCGAGGCCGGCCAACTCGAACGCGCCTCCAACACGATGATGATGTCGGCACAACTGCTGCGCGCCCTGGCCGAGCCCAAGGCCGGCACCAGCGGCGTGATCGCCGCCGTTCGCGCCAGCGCGCTCGAACAACTGCCGTCGTTGATCGGCCTCAACAAGGGCATCGTCGGCCAGGTCTACTTCCTCAATCCGCAAACCAATCGCCGACAATGGGAAATCGGCCGCGACCCCGGTGCCGACATTGCCATCGCCGACCCCAGCGTCTCTGGTCGCCATGCGCAGATCCTGCTCGAACAAAATCGCTGGAAAATCGTCAACCTGATGTCGATCAACGGCAGCTTCGTCAATGGTCGCAAAGTCTTGAGCGCCCATCTGAAAACCGGCGACCGCATCCGCCTCGGCCAAATCGAACTGGCCTTCGATGCCGGTGGTGCCCTGCCCACCATCGAGGGCACCGCCAGCAGCCGACTGCCGGCCTGGCTGCAAGCCCTGATCCAGCACCTGCGCCGATGGTTTCATCGCTAGCCCATTCCCACCCCACCCAATTCTTGAACATGGGTTGGGGTGAGCGCAGCGATGCCCAACCAAGCCGGAAAGATAGCCGGAAATATATAGGTTGGGGTGAGCGCAGCGATGCCCAACCAAGCCGGAAATATATAGGTTGGGGTGAGCGCAGCGATGCCCAACAAAGTTGTAGGTCAACTCCGGCAATTGCTACTGCATCGCCTACAGGACATAGGTTGGGGTGAGCGCAGCGATGCCCAACAAAGTCGTAGGTCGGCGCCGGCGATGCGCAAGAATGCGCGCAAGAGCGGCCGACGCTTGAGCCCGTCTACGGGCTCCAGGCCGCCAGTTGCCAACGCAGCCCACCTCCGCCATTCATGCGTCACCCAACGTACGGTATTGGCGTAAACCTTGTCACCGGCATCGGCCCAAAGCAGTCAACCGGGCTGCGCCAGCGTGCCGTTCTGATAATCGCTGATCGCTTGCTCGATCTGCTCGCGGGTGTTCATCACGAACGGGCCGTATTGCACGACCGGTTCGTGCAAGGGTTTGGCGGCGAGCAGCAGCAGGCGTGCGCCGTGGTCGCCAGCACCAACCCGCACCTGATCGCCATCGGATAGCAGGCACGCCGCCCGCAGTGGCAGCGGGGTTTGCTCGGCACCGACGTTGGCATCGCCGTCATAGACGTAGACAAAGGCATTGTGACCGGCACTGATCGACGCTTCAAAAACACTGCCGGCAGGCAGATGCAGATCCAGATACAGCGGTGCCGTGCTGTGCCCCTGGATCGGGCCTGCCGTCGTCTGCTCGCCCTGGGTCAGCACGCCGGCGATGACGCGCGCTTCGCCACCGCCCAACAGACCCACCATCGGCAAATCGCGGGCCGGCAGATCGCGATACGCCGGCGGTTGCATTTTTTCCGCCGCCGGGAGATTGATCCACAACTGAAAACCACGCAGCCGCCCGTTGGTTTGCTGGGGCATCTCCGAATGGATGATGCCGCCGGCTGCCGTCATCCACTGCACATCGCCGGGACCAAGATCGCCGGTGTTGCCGAGGTGATCCTGGTGTTGCATGTGGCCGTCGAGCATGTAGGTCACGGTCTCGAAACCACGATGCGGATGCGCCGGAAAACCGGCCAGATAGTCGTTCGGATCATCCGAGAAAAATTCATCCAGCAGCAAAAATGGATCATGCCGGAGCCCTTGACTGGCGCCAAGGCTGCGCCGCAGTTTGACGCCGGCGCCATCGGCTACGGCGAGCGAGGGGATCACGCGTTGCAGGCTGCGGGGGGTCATTGCGGTGCTCCGCTGACATCGGACGATCTTGAAGTTTAAACTGAAGTCAGCAGCGCCGTGGGCGTTGAGGATATGAAATCCTCCAGCCGTGAAGCCAACCACTCCGCGACGCGAAGTCGCTGGCAAAGTGCAGAAACGCGCCCAAAAAGCACTTGACCTTGCCCTTGGGACAAGCCGTAGTCTCGCCATCGATGTCCAAGCCCACCACCACCGCCAAAGTGTTTGCCCATCGGCCAGATCGCCGAACGCAGCGGCGTCAGCGCAAAAGCGCTGCGTTTGTACGAGCAGCGCGGTCTGTTGAAACCCTGCACGCATTCGGTAGCAGGCTATCGCCTGTACGGTCCGGAAGCATTGCGACGGCTGATGCAGATCGTCTTGCTCAAACGCAGCGGCTTCACGCTGACCCAGATTGGCGAGCTGTTGGTGCGCGATGCGGCGGCCGCGGCGCCACTGCTGGCGGCGCGAATCGCCACGTTGGAGCGCGATCTGCTGGATCGCACGCAGGCGCTGGCGTCATTGCGGCGCATGCAGCAACGCATGGGTTCGGCATCAAACCTCACCCTGGATCAACTATTGGAGAGCATTCACATGAGCAACCAACTAAAAGTCGATTTCACCGACGCCGAGCGCGTGGCGTTTCAGCAACGTGCCGAGCACCTCGGCGGTAGCAACCCGGAGGCCGCGCAGCGTGCCTGGCGCGAACTGATCGCACAAGTACGCGCAGCCATCGATGCCGGCACACCAAGCAGCGACCCTGGCGTCATTGAACTCGGTCGCCCACGACCCTTTCCATCCCAGTGAGGAATGAACATGCGCATCTTTAGATTTCTTTCCAGAATTCTTCGGCGTGGTGATGGCGCGACCAGACGCATCACAGCTTGACCGTTGCGTCGTCCCATCATGGCCAGAAGTAATGCCCACAGGTGCATCCAAAACCCCTGCGTGCACGTACGCAGACAATAGCAAGACCGCTCTAGCGGCTTGTGCGCGCGGGCAAGCCCGAAGAGATCATGGATATAATGAGTTCAGACAATACTGTCGCCGAGGTGACGCCCTTGCGGGCGAAACGATTCGTGCCTTCTTCCGTGAGCAACCCTGCAACTGATGCGCGGTACTGGTCGGCGCAGATGGCCGCAGTGGCGGTGCAGCGTGATCGCGCCAGTTTCATGCGCATCTATGACCATTATGCACCGCGCCTGCAGCGCTACCTGCGCAATCTCGGCGTCCCCGAGTCGATGGCCGACGAGTTGGTGCAGGAGGTGCTGCTGACCCTGTGGCGCAAGGCCGCGATGTTCGATCCGGCGCGCGCCAGCCTTGCCACATGGCTGTATCGCGTGGCCCGCAATCTTTACATCGACCAGGTACGGCGCGAGCCGCACTGGTTGCCGATCCAGGAAGGTCTGGATCGGCTGGATGATGACGAATCGAGTCGGCTCGACTCGCAACCGGAGTCGTGCTTCGACCAAGACATCCTGAAACAGGCGATCGACCGCCTTCCTCCAGGACAGGCCAAGCTGGTACGCATGGGATACCTCGAAAGCAAAAGCCACAGCGAAATCTCCGCTGAACTGAACATGCCGCTGGGTTCGGTCAAGTCGTCGCTGCGACGCGCTTTCGCGAAATTGCAGGCCAGCATGAGGGCGCCGCGATGACGCCGAACCACCACCTCGACGACGCCACCTTGCTCAGCTATTCGGCCGGTGCCCTGCCGATGGGGCTGGCAGTGGTCGCTGCCACGCACCTGGAGCGATGCGTGGCATGCCGCACACATCTGCACGAAGCCGACCAGATCGGCGGCGTGCTGATACAACAGCAGCGCGTCGACGCGCCGACCGAGGCAGCGCGCGCCGCCATGCTGGCCTTGCTGGATGCCGAGCCGACGATCGAGTCGTTGGCGCCGCCGCCCGACGTGGTGGCAGAACGCGATCCCGATCGGCTGCCCAGTGCGTTGCAGCCGTGGTTTGGCACATCGATCCGCGCACTGCGTTGGCGCCGGGTGGCGCCCGGCGTGCAGCGCATTCGCGCCAGCGGCATCAACGGCGGCGACCTGATGCTGCTGCGGGTCGCGCCCGGCAGCAAGCTGCCGCTGCACAGTCATCAGGGCAACGAGCTGACCGTGATCCTGGACGGCGCCTACGACGACATGCTCGGCCATTTCGGCCCCGGCGACGCGGCCGATCTGGATGGCGAGACCACCCATCAGCCGGTGACTTCGCCGGGCCTGTCGTGCATCTGCGTGGCCGCCACCGATGCGCCGCTCAAGTTCTCCGGTTGGATCGCCCGCACGCTGCAACTGGTGCTCGGCTTTTGAACGCGGCCATGCGGTTTCGACCGAGCGCATCGCGATGAGCACGGCGCTGGTGCTGTTCCGGCGCGACCTGCGCATCACCGACAATCCGGCGTGGAGCGCCGCCTGTGCCGAACACGCGCAGGTGCTGCCGGTGTTCATCCACAGCGACGACGATGGCTCGTGGTCGGCCGGTGCCGCCAGTCGTTGGTGGCTGCACCATGCACTGGCCGCGCTCGATCAAGCCCTGCGAAACGCCGGAGCCGGCCTGCAGCACTTGCACCGTGGCGAGCCGCTGCATGTGCTGCGCGCGCTGATCGCAGCCAGCGGCGCCAGCGCGGTGTACTGGAACCGCCTGGTCGAGCCGGCCACCGTCGCCCGCGACACCCACATCAAGAGCGCGCTGCAGCAAGACGGTATCGCGGTGCACAGCCACAACGCCGCGCTGTGGTGCGAGCCGTGGCAGATCGCCACCCAGCAAGGCCAGCCATACAAGGTATTCACCCCGTACTGGCGCAACCTGCGGCCGCAGTTGCAGGCGAGAGCGCCGCTGCCCGCGCCACGGGTGCCGGGCTGGCGCGAACTACCCGACGGGGTGCCGCTGGCAGCGCTCGAACTGCTGCCGCGCATCGCCTGGGCCGATGGTCTGGCCGCCAACTGGCAGCCGGGCGAAGCCGGGGCGCAGGAGTTGCTGGAAATCTTCGGCGACGACGCCATCGGCGACTACGCCCATGCGCGAGATCTGCCGGCGCGGCATGGCACCTCTCGCCTGTCGCCGCATCTGCACTTCGGCGAGATCTCGCCGCGACAGATTTACTTCGAGCTCGACCGTCGCGCCGATGTGATCGATGCCAAACGGCGCCCGGACATCGAACCCTATTTGCGCGAACTGGGCTGGCGCGAATTCGCCCATCACCTGCTGTATCACTTTCCGCATACGCCGACCGAGAATTTCAATCCGCGCTTCGACGCCTTTCCGTGGGCGCCCACCGATCCCGCCGCGCTGCAACGCTGGCAATGCGGCCGCACCGGCATCCCGCTGGTCGACGCCGGCATGCGCGAGCTGTGGCATACCGGCTGGATGCACAACCGCGTGCGCATGATCGTCGGCAGCTTTCTCACCAAGAACCTGCGCCAGCACTGGCAACACGGCGCCCGCTGGTTCTGGGACACCCTGGTGGATGCCGATCTGGCCAACAACACCCTGGGCTGGCAGTGGGTTGCCGGCTGCGGCGCCGACGCCGCCCCGTATTTCCGCGTGTTCAATCCGGTCACCCAAGCCAAACGCTTCGACCCGGAAGGCCACTACCTGCGCCGCTGGTTGCCGGAACTAGCCAGCGCGCCGCTAAACTTGCTGCACGAGCCGTGGAAGAATGCCGCCCTGCTCGAACGCAGTGGCTATCCGGCGCCGATGGTGGATCTGGGGCAGTCGCGGCAGCGGGCGCTGGAGGCTTATGGCGCACTGGCGCATTGAGTGCGTGTGGGTGGCGACCTTGCCACTGCGGTGTTCGTCGCCCAGCCAAGGCTGGGGCCGCGTGTTTTGCCAGCTCTTCGGCTAGCGTATCAGACGGGAAAGCTAGAGCGTTTCGCCCCGTTGCACGGCTCGAGGTACTGCTCGTTTGCCTGTTCAAAAGGCAAATACCCAAGACAAAACGACGCCCCGTTTGGCACGCCGGGGCGCCGGGTAGAGCAACGCGCACGCTGTGGTTCGCAGCACTCACTGCAACCTAGGAATCGATCAATTTTTCCACGAATCCAACCCGAACCGGGGAACCTGGGCCCTGATCAGCGCACACCAGCCCAAGAGTCTCCGGATTCAATTGCCACACGGCGTAGTTCAGGGCCAAGGCGAAACCGACCCAGCACAGGTACGGCAGCAACAACGCGCCAGCCAGTGGCCGCACCCGCCAGAAACCGGTCACGGTGGCGGCGATCAGCAGCCACAGCAGCACGATGTCGGCGAATGCTAGGCTGCCGTGATGCCAGGCGAAGAACAGCCAGCTCCATAGCACGTTTACCACCAGTTGCAGCACAAACAGGGTAAGCACGCCACGCTGGCGGCGCCACCCGCCTTCGCGCCAGACCAGCCACGCGGCGATGCCCATCATTGCGTACAGCATTGACCAGACCGGGCCGAACACCGCTGAGGGCGGCGCCCATGAGGGCTGCGCGAGTTGTTGGTAGAAGGTGGCGGCCTGCACCGAGGCGAGGGCGCCGATCGCGGCGGCGGCAAAGCTGAGCAGTAGCCAGCCGATCAATCCAAGGGTCTGTCTCGAGCCTGACATGCGTGTCTCCCGGTTGGTGATGCGTTGGGGTACGTAAGCGGCAGCGTTCTGGATCCGCTTCGCCACACCGGCAGCACGTATACCGCGCGAAGCCGGGTGGTTGCGGCTGCATGCAATCGGGACATGCATCCAGTTGGGCGATTCCTCCGTAGATATCGCTAGATCGCAGAGGTAGCCTCCCATGACCACCGCCCACCCACTGATGATTGCAGCACCTGATCGGGTCGAGGCCGCGAGCAGCAACGCGGTGGATGGCGTCGCGCCGCAGGATCTGGAGTTGGTGCGCAGCTTGCGGCGCTGGTTCGATACCAGTACGGCGGGAGAGGTGGATGCGGCGCGTGAGGACCGCATCGACTGGTTGCGAGCGGCGCCGTTCGTGACCATGCATCTGGCCTGCCTCGGCGTGATCTGGGTCGGTGTGTCGCCAATCGCACTGATCGTGGCGGCGGCGCTTTACGCCGTGCGCATGTTCGCGATCACCGGCTTCTATCACCGCTATTTTTCGCACCGCAGCTTCCAGACCTCGCGTACGGTGCAGTTCGTGTTTGCGCTGATCGGCGCTTCCTGCGTACAGCGAGGGCCGCTGTGGTGGGCGGCACATCATCGCCACCACCATCGCCATGCCGACACCGCCAGCGACCCGCATTCGCCGGGCGTGTGGGGCTTGCTGTGGAGCCACGTCGGCTGGTTCCTGACCCCGCGCAACTTCCGCACCGACCTGTCGCGGGTGCCGGATCTGGCGAAGTATTCGGAGCTGCGCCTGCTCGATCGTTACGACACCCTGGTGCCGGTCTCGCTAGCGGTCGCCATGTACGGGTTCGGCGTGTTGCTGCAGCAGGTTGCACCGCAACTGGGCACCAGCGGCGGCCAGATGCTGGTCTGGGGCTTCTTTGTTTCCACCATCGTGCTGTTCCACGCCACCGTGACCATCAATTCGCTGGCGCACCGCTTCGGCACGCGCCGCTTCGCGACCAGAGACGACAGCCGCAACAACGTCTGGCTGGCCTTGCTCACCTTCGGCGAGGGCTGGCACAACAACCACCATTTCTTTCCCGGCTCGAGCCGGCAGGGCTTTCGTTGGTGGGAAGTCGATCTGACCTGGTACGGCCTCAAGCTGATGTCGATGCTGGGCTTGGTGCGCGGCCTCAAGCCGTTGCCCGATTGGGTGCTGGCCAGGGCGAGGCGCTAGCGCATGCGCATCGCCGTGATCGGATCGGGCATCGCCGGGCTGGCTTCGGCCTGGCTGCTGTCGCGCCAGCATGAGGTCACCCTGTTCGAGGCGAACGACTATTTCGGTGGACATACCCACACCCATGAGGTTGAGCGGGCCGGGCGCAGCTATCGCATTGACAGCGGCTTCATCGTGCACAACCCAGCGCACTACCCGCTGCTGACGCAGATGTTCGCGCAGCTGGGAGTGGCATCGCAGCCGACCACGATGAGTTTCTCGGTGCACAGCGAGGCCAGCGGGCTGGAGTACAACGCGGCCACGCTGGACACGCTGTTCTGCCAGCGCCGCAACCTGCTGTCGCCACGGTTTCTGGGCATGGTGCGCGACCTAGCCCGGTTCTATCGCGAAGCACCGGCGCTGTTGCGGCAGCACGACGATATGACCAGTCTGGGCGACTACCTGCAGCGGCACAACTACGGCGCAGCGTTTCGCGACGAGCACCTGATTCCGATGGCGTCGGCGCTGTGGTCGTCGCCGGCCACGCAGATACTGCAATTTCCGGCACGCTACCTGGTGCAGTTCATGGCCAATCATCAGATGATGCAAATCAGCGACCGCCCGCAGTGGTGTGTGGTGCAAGGCGGCTCGTCGAGCTATGTGGCGGCGCTGCGCGCGCACTGGTCGGTGCGCGAACGGCTGAGCTGCCCGGTGTCCTGCATTCGCCGCCACCACGACGGGGTCGAGGTTGACAGCGCCGCCGGCACCGAGCGTTTCGACCAGATCTTGCTGGCCTGCCATAGCGACCAGGCGCTGGCCTTGCTGGCCGATGCTAGCGAGCGCGAGCACGCCATCCTCGGCGTGATCGGCTATCAGGCCAATGAGACTGTGCTGCACACCGACGCCAGCTTGTTGCCGCGCCGGCGCAAGGCTTGGGCCGCGTGGAACGCGTGGCTGCCGCAGGATCCCGAGGCCGCTTGCACGGTCAGCTACTGCTTGAACCTGTTGCAGAGCATCGACTCGCCCGAACCCTTTGTGGTGACTCTTAACCGCAGCGACGCGATCGACCCGGACAAGGTGCTGGCGCGGATGCGCTATCACCATCCGGTCTACACCCATGCGTCGGTGCGGGCGCAGACGCGCAAGGCCGAGATCCAGGGCGCGCGGCGCACCTGGTTCGCCGGCGCCTATTGGGGCTGGGGTTTTCACGAGGATGGCATGCGCAGCGCGGTGGAAGTCGCCGCGGCGCTGGGCGTGCACTGGCCGCTGGGCAGCACCCAGTCGCCGGTAGTTGAGGAGCGCGGGCAGGAGCTGGCAGCGTGACCGTGATCCTCGCCAGCACGAGACGGCAACTGGCCAGCGCCGTCTACGAGGGGGTGGTGCGTCATCGCCGGCACGCACCACACGCGCACGCGTTCGACTACCGCATGGCCCAACTTTATCTGGATCTCGACGAGCTCGATCAGGTGTTCGCGAAGCGCTGGCTGTGGTCGCACGAGTCCCGCAACATCGCGCAGTTCCGGCGCCGCGATTATCTCGGACCGAGCGAGTTGGCGCTGGCCGATGCGGTGCGCCAGCGCGTCGAACAGGCCACCGGCGAGCGACCGCTCGGGCCGATTCGGCTGCTCACCCATCTGCGCTATGTAGGCCTGGTGTTCAATCCGGTCAGCTTCTACTACTGCTTTGCACAAGACGGCGAGAGCCTGGTGGCGATTGTGGCCGAAATCACCAATACGCCGTGGCAGGAACGCCACGCGTACGTGCTGCCGATCAAGCATGCGCAGGCACACGGTCGTGTCTTTCACTGGACGTTTCCCAAGACCTTTCACGTTTCGCCCTTCATGCCGATGGATTGCGAATACGCTTGGCGTTTCACCGCGCCGGGCGATGACCTGCGGGTGCACATGGACGTGAAGCACAACGGCCAGCGCGCCTTCGACGCCACCCTCGCCCTGCAGCGCCAGCCGTTGAGCAGCGCCTCGCTGGCTCGGGTGTTGTGGCGATATCCACTGATGACTGCCCAAGTGGTGGGAGCGATCCATTGGCAGGCTTTGCGCCTGTGGCTCAAGCGCAATCCGGTGCACGACCATCCGGCACCACATTCCCATCGACCGCAAAACCGCCCTACGTCTTAAAGGATTGCCATGAACGATATCGCCAAGACTGCCGACTATGAGACGCCTGCCTTTGGGGGCTTCGACCGTTTTCTACGCCAGCAGTTGATCGGGCAACTGGCCGGCCTGCGCCATGGCCGGTTGCTGCTGGAAGATAGCTGCGGCCGGGTCGCGCTCGGCGAACCGATCAGCGAACCGACCGATCCGCCAATTCGGCTGCAGGTGTTCGATCCGGTTTTCTACGGCGCAGTCGCCCGCAACGGCAGCGTCGGCGCCGGTGAGTCGTACATTGACGGCCACTGGCACTGCGACAATCTGGTCGGCCTGATCCAGTTGCTGGTGCGCAATCGCGAGCTGCTCGACGGGATGGAAGGCGGATTCGCCCGCCTCGGCGGAATGGCGATGCGCGGCTGGCACGCGTTGCGTCGCAATACGCGCGACGGCAGCCGCCGCAACGTCGCCGCCCACTACGATCTGGGCAACGATTTCTTTCGCCTGTTCCTGTCGCCGGACCTGATGTATTCCTCGGCGATCTGGACCGATCCCGCCGACACCTTGGAGACCGCGTCCGCACGCAAGCTGGAGCGGATCTGCCGCAAGCTCGACCTCGGGCCCAGCGATCGCGTGGTCGAGATCGGCACCGGCTGGGGCGGCTTCGCCCTGTATGCCGCCCAACACTACGGCTGCCATGTCACCACCACCACGATCTCGCGCGAACAACATGCGCTGGCCAGCGAGCGGGTGATGGCGGCCGGACTCAATGATCGCGTCACTCTGCTGCTGGAGGATTATCGCGACCTCGAAGGCCAGTACGACAAGCTGGTCTCGATCGAGATGGTCGAGGCGATTGGTGCCCCGTATCTGGATGTCTATTTCGCCAAACTTGGCTCGCTGCTCAAGGCCGATGGACTGGCCCTGGTGCAGGCGATCACGATCGAGGATCACCGCTACGCGCAGGCGCTGAAGTCGGTCGACTTCATCAAGCGCCACGTGTTTCCCGGCAGCTTCATTCCCTCGGTCAATGCCTTGGTGACGGCGAAGACCCGCGCCAGCGATCTGGCGCTGACCCAACTGGAAGACTTCGGCAGTTCCTACGCGCTGACCCTGAAGGCCTGGCGGCAACGCTTCATGGCGCAGTTGCCGCAGGTGCGGGCGCAGGGCTTCGACGAGCGCTTCATCCGTCTGTGGGAGTTTTACCTGGCCTATTGCGAAGGCGGCTTCCGCGAGCGCTCGATCGGCGTGGCGCAGTTGCTGCTGACCAAGCCCGGTCACCGTCGCGCCGCGTTACCGCACGAGATTGCCGTTGACGGCAGGTTGCCGGCATGAACTTCTGGATCAGTCTGATCGGCTACCAGTTGGTCTGGTTCAGCGCCGTGATCGGCGCCAGCCATGGCCTGATATGGCCGAGCCTGCTGTTGCTGGCGCTCTATGCTGGATGGCAACTGGCTTGCTCGACCGCCCGCGCCACCGATCTGAAGTTGATGCTCGCGGCGCTAGTGCTGGGTTGCCTGCTGGACGGCGGTCTGATTTATTTCGGCCTGGCCAACTATGCCTCTGCTGCGCCGCTGGCTGCGCCGGCACCGCTATGGATTCTGGCCTTGTGGGCGACCTTCGCACTCACCTTCACCCAGTCGCTCAAGTACCTGCAATCACGCCTGTGGCTGGCGCTGGCGCTGGGTGTGGTGGCTGGGCCGATGGCCTACCTGGGTGCCGCCCGGGGCTGGCAGGTGGTGAGCTTTGCGGCCCCGGCGTGGCATGGGTTTTTGTGGCTGGCGCTAGGCTGGGGCATTGCCACGCCCTTGCTCGCGTGGCTCGCCCGATATTGGTCGCAGCCGGCGATCGAGAACCCGCTGCTGCTGCCGGAGCGCGCCGCATGAACCCGTGGTGGCAACTCTTCGCCTTGTGGCTGCTGGCGGCGGCGATGATGACGCTGGGCTGGCAATGGCAACGCCTACGCAGCAATGCCGGCATCGTCGACGTGTTGTGGGCTGCCGGTGTCGGCGGCAGCGCCGTGCTGCTGGCGCTGGCCGGCGCCGGCGCGGGACCACCCCGCGTGTTGCTCGGGCTACTCGGCGGCGTTTGGGGCATTCGTTTGGCACGCCACTTGTGGAAGCGCGTGCGCGGCGAGCTGGAGGACGGCCGCTACCAGAATCTGCGTGGGCACTGGAACGGCAATCAGCTCAAGTTCTTCGCCTTCTTCCAGTTCCAGGCGCTGCTGATCGTCCTGTTCGCGTTGCCGTTCCTGGCGGTGGCACGTAACCCTGATGCGTCCAGCCTGTGGCTGGCAGCGGCACTGGTGATCTGGCTGGTCAGCGTGATCGGCGAGACCATCGCCGATGCGCAACTGGCGCGCTTTCGCGCCGATCCGGCGAACAAGGGCCACACCTGTCGCGCCGGTCTGTGGCGTTATTCGCGTCATCCCAACTACTTTTTCGAGTGGCTGCACTGGTTCGCCTACGTCTGCCTCGCGATCGGCTCGCCGCTCGGCTGGCTGGGGTGGTCGGGGCCGATCGTGATGTTCGTGTTCTTGCGCTGGATCAGCGGCATTCCGTACACCGAAACGCAGGCCGTGCGCAGCCGTGGCGATGACTATCGCGACTACCAACGCAGCACCTCAATGCTGATCCCATGGTTTCCGAAGAGGACGAGACGATGAGACACTCCGCGATCACCACCGCCAAACCCGCGCCGGAACGGGCGGCGTCCGGATTGCTCGGCATGGCCGAGCGCGGCAGCATCCCCGATGCGCTGCTGCGCCAGGGTATCCGTCGTCTGTGTGCGCGGCGCCTGCGCGAAGAGCTGGCGGGTGGGCTCGATGCGCAGGCGGTGCGTTTTGCCGAGCACATCGAGATGCTCAGGCGCAGTCCAGTGGCGATTCACACCGACGCGGCCAATGTGCAGCACTACGAACTGCCGCCGGCGTTCTTTCAGCTGTGCTTGGGCAAGCGGCTGAAATATTCCGGCTGCTTCTACCCGCGTGGCGACGAATCGCTGGATCAGGCCGAGGACGCCATGCTGGCACTGTATGGCGAGCGTGCCGAGCTGGCCGACGGGCAGTCGATCCTGGAGCTGGGCTGCGGCTGGGGCTCGCTGACCCTGTGGATGGCCGAGCGGTATCCGAATGCGCAAATCACGGCAGTTTCCAACTCCAATCAGCAGCGCGAACACATCGAGGCGCAATGCCGCCAGCGCAGCCTGTTCAACGTGAGCGTGATCACCTGCGACGTGAACCAGTTGCAACTGGAGCCGGCCCGATTCGATCGCTGCGTATCGATCGAGATGTTCGAGCACATGCGCAACTACGAGATCTTGCTCGAGCGCATCGCCTGCTGGTTGCGCCCAGGCGGCAAACTGTTCGTGCACATCTTCGCCCACAAGACAGCGATGTATCCGTTCGAAACTGATGGCGACGACAACTGGATGGGCCGGCACTTCTTCACCGGCGGGCTGATGCCGGCATCGGACACATTGCTGTGGTTTCAGTCGGCGCTGAACATCGAGCGGCGCTGGCACATCGATGGCACGCATTATCAGCGCACCGCCAATCACTGGCTCGCCAATCAGGACAGCAACCGCGAGCACGTGATGGAGGAGCTGGCAAGTGCCTATGGGAGCGCATCGGCGCCGTTGTGGTTCCAGCGCTGGCGCATGTTCTGGATGTCCTGCGCAGAACTGTTTGGCTACGCCGACGGCCAGGAATGGCGGGTCGCGCACTACCGCTTCGTGCGGCCTTGATCCCAACGATCCACGGAGGACTCATGAACCCGTTCAAGACCATCCCGCAGCTAACTTGCATCGCGCTGATGATGTCCTCCACTGGCTGCGCCAGCCGGCTGCCGCCGATCACGCCCGTTCCGCACGTTGACCTGCCGCGGTTCATGGGCGACTGGTACGTGATTGCCACCATTCCCACCCGTTTCGAGAAGACTGCCTACAACGCGCTGGAGACTTACACGCTCGAACCCGACGGCGACGTCGCCACCGTATTCCACTTCCGCGACGGTTCGTTCGAGAGTCCGGTCAAGAGCATCCACTCCACCGGCTTGGTCAAACCCGACAGCGGCAACGCGGTGTGGGGTGTGCAGGTGTTCTGGCCGATCAAGGCGCAATACATCGTGGCGTGGCTGGACGAAGACTACAGCCAGACGATCATCGCCCGCGATGCGCGCGACTATGCCTGGATCATGGCGCGCACACCGTTTATTTCGCAGGCCGATTACACGACTTTGCTGGCAAAGGTGGAGGCGCTGGGTTACCCAATGGACAGGATACGCAAGGTGCCGCATTCATGGCCGGCAAGCGACTCCTGAGTGCGCTTTGAACGACAGCCTGACCGGAGGCTGGTGCAGGGTTCGATGCTTGGCGAAGCATGTTGATGCGTAGACCCTATGCGCGGAGACAGCGGATCGCCACGGGCCAGAGCATCGTCAGCCCGGAATTTCAGGTTCGACCAGTGTTGCCAGTTGCGCCAACGACTCCTGCCAACCGAGGTAGCACATTTCGAGCGGGATCGCCTCGGGGATGCCACTTTGGGAAATGCGCAACTCGGTTCCGCACAGCACTGGTTTCAGAGACACGGTTACTTCCAGAACGCCGGGGAGGTTCGGGTCATCGAACTTGTCCGTGTAGCGAATCCGCTGGTTCGGTATCAATTCAAGATACTCGCCGCCGAAGGCGTGGCCGTTGCCACTTGTTGATCTCGGACGTGTTGATCTCGGACACCCACTCTTTGGAGGGGCATAAAATTGGGTGTCCTGCGCTTTCTGCGCTCTCATTTTTGAGCCGCGCAAGGGTCGAAAAACCATGGCACTGGTCACTTTCTTCGTGCGAAGAGCAAAGAAGTCATGCCCCCCCTCAAAGGGGCGAACTTGGGACACCCACAAATCTTCTAATCTCATTCATAGTTCACGCTCACAACACGCGTGCCCGACATTCACGCTTTCTGGGCGTCTCGAGCTTTCGGGTGTCCCGAGCTTTCGGGTGTCCCGAGCTTTCGGGTGTCCCGAGCTTTCGGGTGTCCCGAGCTTTCGGGTGTCCCGAGCTTTCCCGAGCTTTCCGCCTCGGACATCGCCTTTCGGAAAGTTGGGTGTCCGGTGCTCTCCCTTTCACGAAATCTGGGTGTCCCGAGCTTTCAATCGGGATCGTAGACGGTCGCGGTCAGCGCTTGCAGCGGCGGGCTACCGGTCGCCGCGTATTGGGTGCTGGCGATACCTTCGGCCAGCACGAGATGAGGCGAAGTTGGGACACCCACAAGTCTACTAACCCGATCCATCGTCCACGCCCTCCACGCCCGACATGCCTGGCATTCACGAAATCTGGGTGTCCCGAGCTTTCCGACCTGCCTGGCATTCACGAAATCTGGGTGTCCCGAGCTTTCCCGAGCTTTCAAATCTGGGTGTCCCGAGCTTTCTCCGAGCTTTCTCCGAGCTTTCCTGGCATTCACGAAATCTGGGTGTCCCGAGCTTTCCCGAAATCTGGGTGTCCCGAGCTTTCTCGGACATCGCCTTTCGGAAAGTTGGGTGTCCGGTGCTCTCCTTCCGGTGCTCTCCACGCCCTCCACGCCCGACCTGCCTGGCATTCACGAAATCTGGGTGTCCCGAGCTTTCCCCGCGA
>Ga0210033_1000171_pt1 | contig 56915 bp, 54 predicted proteins | sample CryGeymeta201501_FD_185465 | JGI IMG/M metagenome (GOLD analysis project Ga0210033, IMG submission 185465) | Groundwater microbial communities from Crystal Geyser aquifers in Utah, USA - Crystal Geyser metaG 2015-01 (SPAdes) (version 2) | ecosystem: Environmental > Aquatic > Deep subsurface >... | reverse complement strand
CGGCATGGTGTCGCGATAGGCGCTCCCAATCCTTTTTCTGCTCTTAATCGCGACAGGGATCACGACACGAGGCTCTCACCCACAACACATGAGCCTTAACGAATCCATCGTCAGCCTCAACGAATCCATCGTCGAAACCGTTGTCCTCGAATGGTTCGGAGAACTGGGCTATGGGGTCGGCCACGGGCCGCATCTCGCCCCCGGCGAGCCGGCGGCGGAGCCTGCCTGTGCGCCGCACGCAGACAGGCGGGATTCGTTTTCTGAGGTGGTGCAATTTCGCTTTGCTCGAACCCTCACCCCTGCCCTCTCCCAGAAGGAGAGGGAGAAAGACCGCGAAGCCATCCGGCAACTGAACCCGGCCATTCCCGAGGAGGCGGCTGCCTGTGCGTGGCTCGCAGACAGGCGGGCAGTTGTTGCAGATTTTGCAACAGTTCAAACCGAACGAAACCTTGACGCATGAGCAAAAAAAACAAACCCACGCTCGGCGGTCGCGCCAAAATGAGCACTGAGGTCTCCCTTGTTCGCTCTTCGGCGGCGGAATACCTCACCTTTGTTGCGGCCAGCGGTCAGGGTGGCGTCGAGGCCGTCTATGCCGATGAAAACGTCTGGCTGAGCCAGAAGATGATGGGGCTGCTCTACGATGTGGAAACCCACACCGTGAACTATCACCTTAAAAAGGTCTTTGACGACGGCGAATTGGAGGCTGGTTCAGTTATTCGAAATTTTCGAATAACTGCCGCCGACGGCAAGACCTACGACACCCAGCACTACAACCTCTCCGCCGTCATCGCCATCGGCTACAAGGTGAACTCCGAACGCGCCGTGCAGTTCCGCAAGTGGGCCACTGGCATCATCGAGTCCTTCACGATCAAGGGTTTTGCCATGGATGACGAGCGCCTGAAAAACGACGGCTCCATCCTCGGTAAAAAATACTTCGAGGAACAGCTCCAGCGCATCCGTGAAATCCGCCTGAGCGAGCGCAAGTTCTACCAGAAGATCACCGACATTTACGCGACCTCCATCGACTACGATGTCACCGCCACCGCCACCAAACGGTTCTTCGCCACCGTGCAGAACAAGCTCCATTGGGCCATCCACGGCCAGACGGCGGCCGAGGTCATCATTTCCCGCGCCGATGCCACGAAAGACCGCATGGGCCTAACCACCTGGAAGGACGCGCCCAAGGGGAAAGTCCAGAAGTTCGATGTCGTCGTGGCGAAAAACTACCTCACGGAAGACGAAATGGCGCAACTGCAGCGCCTCGTTTCCGCCTACCTCGATGTGGCCGAAGACATGGCGCTACGGCAGATTCCCATGACCATGCAGGACTGGGAAGCCCGCCTCAATCGTTTCATCGCCGCGACCGACCGGGAAATCCTCCAGGATGCCGGCAAGGTCACCGCTGAAATCGCCCAGGCCCACGCCGAAAGTGAGTTCGAAAAATACCGCATCGTGCAAGACCGGCTGTTTGAGTCGGACTTCGACCGGGCGATCAAGAAGCTGCCACCGGTGGGCGACAAACCGTGAGCCTCAACGAATCCATCGTCGAAGACGCCGCCCTCGAATGGTTCGGGGCGCTGGGCTATGCGGTCGGGCACGGGCCGCAGCTCGCGCCCGGCGAACATGCCGGAGGCACCCTCACCCCGGCCCTCTCCCAGCGGGAGAGGGAGTCATACGGCGGGGTGGCGCAATTGCGCTTTGCTCGAACCCTCACCCCGGCCCTCTCCCAGAAGGAGAGGGAGTCATACGGCGAGGTGGTGTTGGTGAGGCGCTTGCGCGAGGCGATCCGGCGGTTGAATCCGGCCATTCCCGAGGAGGCGCGGGAGGAAGCGTTGCGCAAGGTGCTGCGGGTGGGGACGCCTTCGCTGACGCAGACCAACCGCGCCTTTCACCGGATGTTGCGCGATGGTATTCCGGTTGAATTCATTCAACCAGAACCCTCACCCCAGCCCTCTCCCACTGGGAGAGGGAGGAGCGAAGCGGAGGGTGAGGGTCAACGGCGATGGGACATCGTCCGGCTGGTGGATTTCGGCGACGTGCGGGCGAACGACTGGTTCGTGGTGAATCAGTTCACGGTGATCGAAACTTCTAGCGGGGCGCAGCACAACCGCCGGCCGGACATCGTGGTCTTCGTCAACGGGCTGCCGCTGGGCCTGATTGAGCTGAAGAACGCGGCGGATGAAGACGCGACGATCTGGAGCGCCTATGCGCAGTTGCAGACTTACAAGGCGGAGATTGCCCCGCTGCTGCATTACAACGCGCTCATGGTGGTGAGCGACGGTTTGCAGGCGCGCATGGGTTCCGTGACGGCCAGTCAGGAGTGGTTCAAGGTCTGGCGCACGATTGATGGGCGGCATGATGCGCCGCCCCAGTCTTTGGAACTGGAAGTGTTGATCAAAGGGGTGTTCGAGCGGCAGCGCTTCCTGGATCTGCTGCAGCATTTCATCGTGTTCGAGGAAGACCCGGACTCGGGCGCGCTGCACAAGATCATTGCCGGCTACCACCAGTTTCACGCGGTGAATGCGGCGGTTGAGGAAACGGTGCGCGCCAGCGGCATGGCGGATAGCAACCTGCTGCGGGACGTTGGCAACTACTGGGCGGGCCGCATGCACGGCGGTCAGCCGGGCGACCGCCGCGCGGGCGTGGTCTGGCACACGCAGGGCAGCGGCAAGAGTTTCTCGATGCTCTTTTTTGCCGCGCGCGTGGTGCGGCATCCGGCGATGCAGAACCCGACGCTGGTGGTGCTGACCGACCGCAACGACCTGGACGACCAGTTGTTCGGCCAGTTCCAGCGCTGTCACGACATCCTCGGCCAGATGCCGGTGCAGGCGGGCGGGCGCGAGGATTTGCGCTCGTTGCTGAACCGCGCCAGCGGCGGCGTGGTGTTCACCACCATCCATAAGTTCGCTGCGCTCACACCCTCACCCCCAGCCCCTCTCCCAGCGGGAGAGGGGTTCGCTGCGCTCACACCCTCACCCCCAGCCCCTCTCCCAGCGGGAGAGGGGTTCGCTGCGCTCACACCCTCACCCCCAGCCCCTCTCCCAGCGGGAGAGGGGTTCGCTGCGCTCACACCCTCACCCCCAGCCCCTCTCCCAGCGGGAGAGGGGTTCGCTGCGCTCACACCCTCACCCCCAGCCCCTCTCCCAGCGGGAGAGGGGTTCGCTGCGCTCACACCCTCACCCCCAGCCCCTCTCCCAGCGGGAGAGGGGAGCCACTATCGGGGAGGGTTTGATTTCACGGGGCTGAAGGCGCGAGCGCGGGAGATGCGGAAGAAGCAGACGCCTGCGGAGAATATGCTTTGGGAGTTGCTGCGAAATCGGCAAATGAACGATGCGAAGTTTCGGCGGCAGCATCAGTTTGGGGAGTATGTCTGCGACTTCTATTGCGCCGAGGCGAAGCTGGCCGTGGAGTGCGATGGAGCAGTTCACCTGACCGCCGAGGCCATCGCCCACGACAAGCAACGTGATACTTATCTGAAATCCCAAGGCGTCACCGTTCTGCGCTTCGAGAACCGAGTCGTGTTGGATGAGACCGATCAAGTCCTGGAATCAATTTGCTCCCATCTCCCCTCTACCTCTGGGAGAGGGGCCGGGGGTGAGGGCAATGTTGCACAGAGCGGTCGCATGGAAATGCTGTCGGACCGCTGCAACATTGTAGTCATCGCCGATGAAGCACACCGCAGCCAGTATGGGTTCGGCGGCAAGGTGAATGAGAAGACCGGCGAGATGTCCTACGGCTTCGCCAGCAATCTGCGCGATGCCTTGCCGAATGCGTCGTTCATCGGCTTCACCGGCACGCCCATCGAGAAGACGGACGCGAACACGCGGGCGGTCTTCGGCGATTACATTTCCATCTACGACATCCAGCGCTCCGTCGCCGACCAGGCCACGGTGCCGATCTATTACGAGAGCCGCATTTCCAAGCTCAGCCTGAATGCCGCCGAGTTGCCGCAGCTCGACGCGGAGTTTGAGGAGATCACCGAAGGCGAGGAGCTGACGAAGAAGGAAAAGCTCAAGACGAAGTGGGCTGCGCTGGAGGCGCTGGTGGGCGAGCCGAAACGGATCAAGCTCGTGGCCGCCGACCTGGTGACGCATTTCGAGAAGCGCGTGGAGGCGATGGATGGCAAGGCGATGATCGTCTGCATGAGCCGCCGCATCTGCGTGGACCTCTACGATGCGCTGATCAAGCTGCGGCCTGAATGGGCGGAAGAAACGCTGAAGGTGGTGATGACCGGCAGCGCCGACGACGGCCCCGACTGGCAGCCGCACATCCGCAGCAAGGATGCGCGGCGGAAACTGGCGAACCGTTTCAAGGACGCCAAGGACCCGTTCCGCATCGTGATCGTGCGCGACATGTGGCTGACCGGCTTCGACGCCCCCTGCCTGCACACGATGTATGCCGACAAGCCGATGCAGGGCCACGGCCTGATGCAGGCCATCGCCCGCGTGAATCGCGTGTTCCGCGACAAGCCCGGCGGTCTGGTGGTGGATTATTTAGGCCTCGCCGACCAGCTCAGGAAGGCGCTCGCCGTCTACACCGAGAGCGGCGGGCAGGGCGCCCCGACCTTCGACACCGCGCAAGCCATCGCCGTGATGCTGGAGAAACACGGCATCGCCTGCGACCTGATGCACCAGCCTGCGCCGTTGCCGGATAGTCCATTCTACGTTTATGCGATTCTGTGCGACGACGAGAGTGTCTACATTGGGCAAACGGAAGACCTCCTGAAGCGATGGGGCGAACATCGTCGCGGCACAGGCGCTGAATGGACGAAGAAGCACCCCCCCATCCGAATCGCACACTATGAACTGGCGGCGACCCGCGAGGAAGCCGTGACGATGGAGAAGGAGTGGAAGACCGGATTCGGTCGGAAGCGGATCAAGCGACGGATTGAGAATGGAACGGCGCGGCAGGCAGGCGGCTTCAACTGGGACAAATGGACCACCGGCAAACCGGCCGAACGCCTAGCGCTCATCCCCGCCGGGCAGGAGCACATCCTGGAACAGGAAGACGGCAAGAAGCGCTGGGGGCAGGTGGTGACGGAGCTGTCCCGTGCCTTTGCCCTCTGCGCCGCCAGCGATGAAGCCGCGGCGATCCGCGACGATGTGAGTTTTTTCCAGGCTCTGCAAGCCGCGCTGAACAAGCAAACGGTTAACCACAACAAGACGCCCGAGCAGATCGACGCTGCCATCCGCCAGCTCGTGAGTAAGGCCATCACCACCGAAGGCCAGGTGATCGACGTGTTCACCGCCGCCGGCTTGCCCAAGCCGGACATCAGCATTCTGAGCGACCAGTTCCTCGCCGAAGTGCGTGGCCTCAAGCACAAGAACGTCGCCGCCGAGTTGCTGGAAAAGCTGCTCAAGGACGAACTCAAGGTCCGCAGCAAGCGCAATCTGGTGCAAGCGCATGTTTTTTCCGAGAAGCTCAAGCAGACCCTCAACGCTTATCACAACCGCGCCATCTCCACGATGCAGGTCATCGAGGAACTGATACAAATCGCCAAGGACCTCGATGCCGCCAGCAAGCGCGGCGAAGCGCTCGGCTTGAGCGAAGATGAAGTCGCTTTCTACGAGGCGCTCGCCGCCAACGAATCCGCCGTCATCGCCATGGGCGACGACAAACTCAAGGTCATCGCTACTGAGCTCATCACCCAGGTGCGCAAGAGTGTGACGATCGACTGGACCCTGCGCGAAGGCGCGCGGGCCAAGATTCGGGTGATGGTGAAACGCATTCTGAACAAGTATGGCTATCCTCCGGACTTGCAGGATGAGGCGGTAAAGACAGTGCTGGCGCAGGCAGAGTTGTTGTGTGCGGAGTGGCAGCCGGGCTGATGTTCGCCACACTTTGGAGTGCGGCGGCTCGCCGCCGCTGTTTCTGCACTGAGAAGGTGAGTTGCCCACTGCTTGCCGTTTTATAGTGTGGTGGGTTGCGCCCACCCGCGCATGATAAGCAGCATGGCGCCTTGGGCCGGCCCAAACCAACGCCAGCGCGAGTCCGCTCGCGTTCTCCAAAGATTACGCCAAAGCGAGTGGCGGTCCGTACAATGCGGCGCTGGTTCGGAGTTTTTTTCATGAGCGATCTGCAAGCGGTGATCGAGGCGGCCTGGGAGCAGCGGGCAGGTTTGTCGGCAGAGGCTCCCGACGAGGGTTTGCGCTCGGCGGTGAATGCGGTGCTGGCGGATCTGGAATCGGGTGCGCGGCGGGTGGCGGAGTCGGTCGACGGCGTTTGGCTGACCCATCAGTGGTTGAAGAAGGCGGTGCTGTTGTCGTTTCGCATCGAGCGCAATCGGCTGCTGACGGGCGCACCGGCGCCCTATTACGACAAGGTGCCGCTGCGCTTCGAGGGCTTTGATGCGGCGATGTTTGACGCCGTTGGCGCGCGCGTGGTGCCGGGGGCGGTGGTGCGTCGTGGTGCGCATATTGCGCGCGATGTGGTGCTGATGCCGAGCTTTGTCAATATCGGAGCGTATGTCGGCGCTGGCAGCATGATCGATACCTGGGCGACGGTGGGTTCGTGCGCGCAGATCGGAAAGGATGTGCATCTTTCCGGGGGCGTCGGCATCGGCGGCGTGCTGGAACCGTTGCAAGCCAGCCCAACGATCATCGAGGACGATTGCTTTATTGGTGCGCGTTCGGAGGTGGTCGAAGGGGTGGTCGTGGAGCGCGGCAGTGTGATCGGCATGGGCGTGTTTCTTGGCCAATCGACGCGCATTTATGATCGCGCCAGCGGCACCATCCGCTATGGCCGCGTGCCTGCCGGTAGCGTGGTGGTGGCGGGATCACTGCCGAGCGCGGAGGGCGCCTGCCAGTTGTATTGCGCGGTGATCGTCAAGCAGGTGGATGCGCGCACCCGCGCCAAAACCAGCATCAACGAGCTGCTGCGCGCTTGAGGTGAGCGGTCGGCTCAGGTCCGCTGAAGCGTGGCGATCTAGCGCGGTCGGCCGACCGTGCCGGGCTTGAGCAGCGGCGCCAGCACGGTCCATACATGCGCCAGCAACAACGGTTGCGCGGCGGCATTGGGATGCAGGTTGTCTTCGAGAAAATAACCGCGATCGGTGGCGATCGGCGCCAGCAGAAACGGCAACAAAGGCAGGTCATGGCGCTTCGCCAGATCGACGTAAAGCGTCTGAAACGCCTCGCTATAGTCGGCCCCATAGTTGGGCGGAATGCGCATGCCGAGCAGCAACACGCGCGCACCCGATGCTTTGGCGGCGCGAATCATGCGATCCAGATTGTCTCGTGCCAACGCCAGCGGCAGGCCGCGCAGGCCGTCGTTGGTGCCGAGCTCGATGATCAGCCATTGCGGATGATGAAGGTTGAGTTCCTGGTCGATGCGCGCGGCACCGCCAGCGGTGGTTTCGCCGGTGATGCTGGCGTTGATGACCCGCCAACGGCTGCCCTCGGCTTGCAGTTTGCGGGCGAGCAAGCTGACCCAGCCATCGTCGAGGTTCAGGCCATAGGCGGCGGACAGCGAGTCGCCCATGACCAATAGGCTAGGTGTCTTGTCGGCGGCCAGCGCCGACCCCAGATGGGAGAGGGCCAGGAACACGGCCAGGAGCAATCGGTAGCAGGACACGAATCTTCCTTGCGGGTCGGGGTGATCGGAGGATCGCCCATCAGTATTGTAGGTGCGCGGTGCGGTGAAGGTACTGGAGGTCAGCGGCGGACGCTCGGCGCAACCGGCTCGCGCAGACCAGCTCTCTTACCCCGATTGGCTGCACAACTTTTGCCAAGGTGAAATCGAATGATGGATGGGATTGAAAGCAGTCCGAAGGCATCTGGTCCGCTGTCGAAAAACGGCGTGTTGCCGCTGCGCACGATATTGCAGGCCGATGATCTGGGCAAACGGGTGTCGCTGCCGGGTCGCGAGTTGATCATTCTCGATGCGGTCAACCTGCGTATCGCCAGCGGCGAGGCGGTGGCCATCGTCGGTGCCTCGGGCTCGGGCAAATCCACCTTGCTCGGCTTGCTGGCTGGGCTGGATCTGCCGAGCAGCGGTGGTGTGCAACTGGCTGGCGTGGAACTCAATGCGCTCGATGAGGATGGCCGTGCGCGGCTGCGCGGGCAGCAAGTCGGATTTGTGTTTCAGAGTTTTCAGTTGCTACCGGCGTTGACCGCATTGGAGAACGTGATGCTGCCGCTGGAGCTTAAGCACGCAGACGATGCCGAAGCGCGCGCCCGGTCGATGCTGCAAGCAGTCGGACTGGCCGAACGCCTGGCGCATTATCCGCGCCAGCTTTCCGGTGGCGAGCAGCAGCGGGTGGCGCTGGCCCGCGCTTTTGTTACCGCTCCGGCGCTGCTGTTTGCCGATGAGCCGACCGGCAATCTGGATACCGAAACCGGCGCGGCGATCATCGATCGCTTGTTTGCGCTCAATCAGCAACACGGCACTACGCTGGTGTTGGTGACGCACGATGAAAAACTGGCGGCGCGCTGTGATCGCGCCTTGCTGCTCCGCGCCGGTCGACTGGTGAGCGAGTGATGCGCACGCTGGCGATGGCTTGGCGATTGCTGCGCCGTGACTTGGCGGCGGGCGAGGTGCGGGTGTTGCTGGCGGCGTTGCTGCTGGCGGTGACGGTGGTGACCGCGGTCGGCTTCATCACGGATCGTGCCGAGCGGGCGTTGGCGTTGCAGGCCAACCGCTTGCTCGGCGGTGATGCCGCCCTGCGTGCCGATACCGCCATTGGCGCGGCACCGCGCGCGCTGGCGCAGCGGCTGGGGCTGCGCAGCACCGAGGTTTGGTCGTTCCCGAGCATGCTACGCCACGGCGAGCAGTGGCAACTGGCCGAGATCCGCGCGCTCGATCAGGGCTATCCGCTGCGCGGGCATTACCGGCTGCTGGGCGCCGATCAAGTCAGTGAAGTGGCTGCCAGCACGATCCCAGCACCGGGCACGGCGTGGTTGACGCGGGCCGGCGCGCAGGCGCTCGGACTCGGGGTCGGCGATGCGCTCAAGATCGGCTATCGGCCGCTGCGCGTTGCGGCTTTGGTGGCGCAGGAGCCGGATGCCGCGCTGGACTATTTCAATGTCGCGCCGCGGCTGTTCGTCAATCTGCAGGATCTGCCGGCGACCGGTTTGATCCAGCCAGGCAGCCGCATCAGTTATCGTTTTGTGGTGGCCGGCGAGGCCGGCGCGGTGGCGCGTTTTGCCGAGGCGACGCGCCGCCATCTCGGGCGCGGTCAGCGACTGGAAACCATCGACGATGCCCGCCCGGAGCTTCGCTCGGCGCTCGATCGCGCCGACCGTTTTCTGGGCTTGGCGGCGTTGCTCAGCGTGGTGCTCGCCGCCATCGCTGTGGCGATGGCGGCGCGACGGCACGCGGCGCGCCACCTCGATAGTTGCGCCGTCATGCGTTGCCTTGGCGCCAGTCAGCGCCACATCGCGACGATTTATCTGGCGGAGCTCGGCTGGCTCGGTGTGATCGCCAGCGTGGTCGGTGTCGGGCTGGCGTTTGTCTTGCAGAGTTTGTTCGGCCATGGCTTGGCGCGCTTGCTGGGGTTGGCGATTCCGCCACCGGGCTGGCTGCCGGTGGTGGCCGGTTTTGCGGTCGGGGTAATCGTGCTGATCACCTTTGCGTTGCCGCCGGTGCTGGCCTTGCGGCGGGTGTCGGCGCTGCGCGTGTTGCGCCGCGACTTGGCGGTCGTCGAGCCGAGTGCGTGGTTGCTGGGCCTCACCGGCTTGTCCGGATTGGCTGCCCTGCTTTGGTGGAAGGCCGGTTCCGCCGTGCTCGCCAGCGCGTTGTTGATCGGCATCGTCGGCACCTTGCTGGTGCTCGCGGCGATGGCGGCGCTGCTGGTGTGGTCGTTGCGGCGGCTGCGCCAGCACCTGCGCGGACCTTGGCGCTATGGCCTGGCCAATGTCGGTCGCCGCGCCTTGGCCAGTGCCGCGCAGATCGCCGCGCTCGGCTTGGGGCTGATGGTGATCTTGCTGCTGACGCTGGTGCGCACCGATCTGTTGGATCGCTGGCAGCGCGCGATTCCGGCCGATGCGCCGAATCGATTCATCGTCAATGTGCAGCCCGAGCAAGTGCCGCTGGTGCGGGATTTTCTGCGGATCGGCGGGGTTCGCGCCCCGGTGTTGTATCCGATGGTCCGCGCGCGCTTGCTCGAAGTGAACGGACAAACCGTCAGCGCTGCCGACTATGCCGCCAACGGCGAGCGCGCCGAGCGGGTGGTGGAGCGCGAGTTCAACCTCAGCAGCAGCGCCAGTTATCGGCCGGCGGATAACCAGATCGTGGCCGGTCAATGGTGGCCGGAGACCGGTCCAACGCGCGATGAGATTTCGGTCGAGCAGGGCCTGGCGGCGGCGCTGGGTTGGCGGCTGGGTGACCGCGTTGCTTTCGCGATTGCCGGGCAGCGGTTCGAAGCGCGCATCAGCAGTTTGCGCAAGGTCGATTGGGAAAGTTTTCAGCCCAACTTTTTTGTCGTCGCCGCCCCCGGCGCATTGGCCGACTACGCCGCGAGCTACCTCACCGCGCTGCGGCTGCCCAGCGCCAATCCGCAGCTCGCCAACCAGTTGCTGGCCAAATTTCCCAATCTGACGGTGATCGATGTCGATGCCGTGCTCAAGCAGGTGCGGGCGACCGCCGATCAAGTGGCGATCGTGGTTGAAGGCGTTTTCTATTTCACCCTGGTGGCCGGTTTGCTGGTGTTGCTCGCTGCGGTCAGCGCGACCCAGGACGAGCGCTTGCTGGAAGGCGCGGTAATGCGCGCGCTCGGTGCCAGCACGCGCCAATTGCGTTGCGGGCACGCGGCGGAATTCATTGCCATCGGTGGCCTCGCCGGGTTGACGGCGGCGATCGCCGCGACGCTGTTATCCGGGGTGATCGCCGAGCGTGTGTTCAACTTGCCGTGGTCGCCCGATTGGCGGCTCGCGGCGCTGGCCGCTGGGCTTGGCACCTTGCTGGTGACCGTCACCGGCTTGTTGGCGACCCGCCGTGTGCAACGCACGCCGCCGAGCAGTTTGTTGCGGGGACTCTGCTGATGGCGCGGCGGATTTGGCAGGCGCTGGCAGCAGTTGCCGCTGATCGCTTGCTGTCGATGCCGATAACGCCGAAGATCGGCCACCCGCCACTTTGCCGAAACCGCCACCGGAGTCACCATGCGCGCCAACGATCAGCCGCCGGTCGAGATGTTTGGACTGGAGCACTGCGATACCTGCAAAAAAGCCCGCAAGTGGTTGGCGACGGCGGGCATCGCAGTTCGCTTCAGCGACTACCGCCAGCAACCGATTGCCGGCGAGCAGCTCAAGGCCTGGGGCACCGAGCTCGGTTGGGAAGCGTTGGTCAATCGCAGTGGCACCACCTGGCGCAACTTGTTGCCGCAGCGCCAGCATCCCGGCACCGCCGCCGAATACGTGTTGCTGGTGCGCGAAAACCCGAGCTTGCTGCGGCGGCCGATCCTGCTGGTCGATGGCAAGGTGACCTTGGGTTTCAGCCACGGCCTGTACGAGAAATTGTTTGCCTGAGCGCGGCGGCGCTAACGCGGCATCATTCCGCCCGGACCGATGCCGCCCGGACCCATCAGCCCCTTCATTTGCCGCATCAATCCCTTGATGCCACCGCCAGCGAGTTTGGCCATCATCTTTTCCATCTGCTGGTACTGCTTGAGCAGACGATTGATATCCGCCGGTTCGGTGCCGGAGCCCTTGGCGATGCGCAGTTTGCGCGAGCCCTTGAGCAAGTCCGGGAAGCGGCGTTCTTTTTTGGTCATCGAGTTGATGATCGCGATCATCCGATCGACATCGCGATTATTGACCTTGTCTTTCATCTGGGCTGGCACTTGCGCCATGCCGGGGAGCTTGTCCATCAGCCCACTCAAACCGCCCATGTTTTGCATCTGCTGCAATTGTTCGCGCATGTCGGCCAGATCAAAGCGCTTGCCCTTGATCATTTTTTCGGCGAGCTTGGCGGCCTTTTCCTGATCGACTTTCTGCTCGACGGCTTCGACCAGGGACAGCACATCGCCCATGTCGAGAATGCGTGCCGCGGCGCGATCCGGGTGAAACAGATCGAGCGCGTCGGGCTTCTCCCCGGAGCCGACAAACTTGATCGGCCGCCCGGTCAGGTAGCGTACCGACAGCGCCGCGCCGCCGCGGGCATCGCCATCGGTCTTGGTCAGGATCACCCCGGTCAGCGGCAGCGCCGTGCTGAACGCTTTGGCGGTGTTGGCGGCGTCCTGTCCGGTCATCGCATCGACTACGAACAGGGTTTCGATCGGCGCCAACACCTGATGCAGAGAAACGATCTCCTCCATCATCGCCGCATCCACCGCCAGCCGGCCGGCAGTATCGACAATCAGCACATCGGCGTAGGCGAGCCGCGCCGCTTTCAGCGCGCGCTCGGCGATGCTGACCGGCGCCTCACCCTGCTCGCTGGGATGAAACAAGGCACCGACCTGGCCGGCCAAGGTACGCAACTGCTCGATCGCCGCCGGTCGGTAGACATCGGTCGAAACCACCATCACTTTTTTCTTGCGTCGTTCCTGCAGATGTTTGGCCAGTTTGGCGACGCTGGTGGTTTTGCCAGCGCCCTGCAAACCCGCCAGCAGAATGACGGCGGGCGCCGGGCAATTGAGATTGAGTTCGGCATTGGCGGTGCCCATCACCGAGGTCAATTCCTGCTGCACGACTTTGACCAGCGCCTGCCCCGGCGCCAGGCTTTTGAGCACGTCCTGGCCGATCGCGCGCACCTTGATGCGCTCGATCAAGGCTTGCACCACCGGCAGCGCGACATCGGCTTCGAGCAGGGCGATGCGCACTTCGCGGGTGGCCTCGCGGATGTTTTCTTCGGTCAGCCGGGCACGACCGCGCAGGCGTTGAATGGTGCTGGATAGGCGCGAACTCAAAGATTCGAACATGAGCTTGAGGCAACCGCGGGCAAAGGGGCGCGGAGTATAGCCGAGCGGCCGCGGCGACCGCCGACCGACGCCATGGCGGCAGCGGCAGCGGGCGCCCGCCGGTGCCCGACGCGCGCGACTTGCATCCGCATTTTCGCCTGGTTAGCCTGACCACCAGATCGGCATTTGCCGGATGCATCGGCGGGGCCGGCCCACCCGAGGCAACGACCATGAACACGCGGCTGGAAAACGATTCGTTTGGCGCCATCGAAGTTCCGGTGGAGCGCTTGTGGGGCGCGCAGACGCAGCGTTCGCTGCATTTTTTTCAGATCTCCAGCGAACGCATGGCGCCGGAGCTGATCCGCGCCCTGGTCGAAGTCAAACGCGCCGCCGCCACCGTCAATGGCGAACTCGGGCTGCTGGCTGCGGACCAGGCCACGGCGATCATTGCTGCCGCCGACGAAGTGTTGGCGGGGCAACACGGCGACGAGTTTCCGCTGTCGGTGTGGCAGACCGGGTCGGGCACGCAGACCAATATGAACGTCAACGAGGTGCTGGCCAATCGTGCTTCGGAATGGCTCGGTGGTGAGCGTGGCCCAGCCCGTCGCGTGCATCCAAACGATGCGGTGAACTTGGGGCAATCCTCCAACGACGTGTTTCCGACCGCCATGCATCTGGCCGGGCTCGGACTGCTCAACGGATCCTTGCTGCCGGCGTTGCTGCAACTGCGGCAAACCCTGGAGCAAAAGGCGCTCGACTTTGGCGATGTCATCAAGATCGGTCGCACCCATTTGCAGGACGCCACGCCGTTGACGCTGGGCCAGGAGTTCTCCGGCTACGCGGCGCAACTCTGGCACGCCGAGCTGTCGCTGCACGCCAGCTTGCCGGCCCTGTGCGAGCTGGCGCTGGGCGGCACGGCGGTCGGCACCGGGTTGAACACCCACCCCGAGTTTGCGCTGCGGGCGGCGGCCGAACTTGGCCGCCGCTACGCGCTGCCGCTGCAAAGCGCGGCCAACAAGTTCGCGGCGTTGGCGGCGCACGACGCCATCGTCTCGACCCATGGTGCCCTGAAGACGCTGGCGACAGCGCTGATGAAAATCGCCAACGACCTCCGCTGGATGGCTTCCGGACCGCGCTCGGGGCTGGGTGAAATTCGGCTTCCGGAAAATGAGCCCGGCAGTTCGATCATGCCCGGCAAAGTCAATCCGACCCAATGCGAGGCGCTGACCATGCTCTGCTGCCAAGTGCTCGGCAACGATGTCGCCATCGGCATCGGTGCGGCTTCCGGCAACTTTGAATTGAACGTCTACAAACCGCTGATCGCGCACAATTTCCTGCAAAGCCTGCGCCTGCTCGGCGATGGCATGCGCAGTTTCGATCAACACTGCGTGCGCGGCATCGAAGCCAACCGCGAGCGCATCCAGCAACTGCTCGAACACTCGCTGATGCTGGTTACCGCATTGACCCCGCACATCGGCTATGACCACGCCGCCGCCATCGCCAAGCGCGCCGCCAGCGATGGCAGCAGCCTGCGCGCCGCCGCGCTGGCATCGGGCCTGGTCAGCCATGCGCAATTCGATCTTTGGGTGCAGCCATCGGCGATGGTGCACCCGCCGAGCGGCAAGTAGCGCCGCGTCTTGTTTCGAGCTGGATCAGTCTTCCCGCGCTGACAGCGATCGCGCGCGTTTGAGCGTGCCGGCGCCAAAACGGCGGTTGAGCGCATCGGCGATGCGGTCTTGGTCCTGACCCAGGGCGTCGCCGAACCAGGACGCTGGCGCTGGCGCCGCCGATAGGTAAGCGAGCGACACCCCGAGCAAGCGCAAGGCCGGATCGGCGCGGCCTTGCCACCAGACCTGCAGCAGACGATCGGCGGTCGCGTACAACTGTTGGGTGGCGTTGGCGGGTTCGTCCCAACGGCACTGTCGGGTCTCGGTCACAAACGGCGGCGAGCGCAACTTGATCGTCAACACGCGGCCGCTGATGCCGTGTCGGCGCGCCCGTTCGGAAACCTTTTCGCATAGTTTCAGCAGCCAGGCGCGCACCTCGGACAAAGCCCGCAAGTCGGCACTGAAGGTGGTTTCGGCGCCCATGGATTTTTCTTCGCGATCGGCGATCACCGGCCGCGCATCGACGCCGTTGGCGAGATCCTGAAGCAAGCGGTGTTGATTGCCGACCACCCGCGCCAGCGCGCTGGCCGAGGCCAGGCGCAGGTCAACGATGCGCCGATAACCAGCGGCTTCGAGTTTCTGCGCTGTGACTTTGCCGACCGTCCACAGCCTGCCCACCGACAACGGGTCGAGCACGGTCTGCCGATTGGCCTCGGTGATCTCGAACAGGCCATCGGGCTTGCCGAGTTCGGTCGCCAGTTTGGCCAACCACTTGTTGTGCGATACCCCGACCGAGCAGGCCAGTCCGGTCACTTCGCGCACCCGTTGTTTGATCTTGGCGGCGATCGCGAGTGGTGTGCCCAGCAGGCGCTGGCTGGCGGTCACATCGAGAAACGCCTCATCCAAACTCAAGCCCTCGACCAGCGGCGTGGCGTCGTTGAACAGCGCAAACACCGCGCGCGATACCTCGGCGTAGCGCGCCATCCTGGGCTTGACCAAAATCGCCTGCGGGCACAGCCGTCGCGCCGCCGCCATCGGCAGCGCCGAATGCACACCAAAGCGGCGCGCTTCATAGCTGCAGGTGGCGACCACGCCACGGCTACCCAATCCGCCGACGATCAGCGGCAATCCGCGCCACTGCGGAAAATCGTGCTGCTCGACCGATGCGTAAAACGCATCCATATCGACATGCAGAATGGCGCGGAGATTCATCGGGAGTCGAGGACGAAGCGATAGCGGATTGTAGGGTGGATAAGTACCGCGCATCCACCGATCAACCGCTCAAACCACCTCGGGACGCATGTACGGAAACAACAGCACATCGCGGATCGAAGGCACGCCCGCCAGCAACATCACCAAGCGGTCGATGCCCACACCCAGGCCGCCGGTCGGCGGCATCGCGTATTCCAGCGCCCGAATATAGTCGGCGTCGAAATGCATCGCCTCGTTGTCGCCGGCGTCTTTCTGCGCCACTTGCGCCAGGAAGCGCGCGGCCTGGTCTTCGGGGTCGTTCAACTCGGAGAAACCGTTGGCGATTTCCTTGCCATTGATAAACAGCTCGAAGCGATCGGTTACTTCCCGATCGGCATCGTTGGCGCGCGCCAGCGGTGAAACTTCGGTCGGATAAGCGGTGATGAAAGTGGGCTGCACGAGTTCCGGTTCGACCGTCTTTTCGAAGATCTCCAGCAGCAAACGGCCCCAGCCGTAATCCGCCTTGAAGTGGATCGATAGCTGCGTGCAGTGGCCGCGCAAAGCCGCTACATCGCGGCAATCGGCAGCGCTGATCGCCGGGTTGTAGTGGCGCACGGCCTGGTCCAGCGGCCAGCGCCGGAACGGTTGCGACAAGTCGATCTCGCGGCCTTCCCAGACGAAAACCGACTTGCCGCAAACCACCCGCGCGGCATCCTGGATCAGCGCCTCGGTCAGGTCCATCACCTCGTGGTAACTGGCGTAGGCCTGATACAACTCGAGCATGGTGAACTCCGGATTGTGCCGGGTGCTGACGCCCTCGTTGCGGAAATTGCGATTGATCTCGTAGACCCGGTCAAAGCCGCCGACGGTAAGCCGCTTCAGATACAGCTCGGGCGCCACCCGCAGATACATGTCCATATCCAGCGCGTTGTGGTGGGTGACAAATGGCCGCGCCGTCGCGCCGCCGGGAATCGGGTGCATCATCGGCGTTTCCACTTCCAGAAAACGGCGCTCGTCCAGGCACCGGCGCAGCCGCGAAATCACCGCCGAACGCAGCCGAAACACGGCGCGCGATTCTTCGGTCACGATCAAATCCACATAGCGCTGGCGATAGCGTTGCTCGATATCGGCGAGGCCGTGCCACTTGTCCGGCAGCGGCCGCAAACACTTGGTGAGCAGCCGCAGTTGCTCGACCCGTACCGACAGCTCGCCGGTCTTGGTGCGCATCAAGGTGCCGGTAGCGGCAATGATGTCGCCGACATCCCAACCCTTGAAGTCTTCGTACACGGCCGCCAATACGCTGGCTTGCAGAAACAATTGCACGGCACCGGTTTGATCGCGGATCTGCGCAAAACTGGCCTTGCCCATCACCCGCTTGGCGATCAATCGGCCGGCCACCTGCACCCGGCGCGCGGCGCCCGCCACGGCTTCGGCCGGCCAGCGATCCGGATCGCCGAACTCGGCTTGCAGATCACCGGCAAACGCATCCGGCCGAAAATCATTGGGGAAGGCGATGCCACGCTCGCGCAGCGCATGGAGTTTTTGCCGACGCTCGGCGATCAGCCGATTCTCGTCGACCACAACCGGTTCGTGGGCGTTGGCATCGTTCATGTGGCAATCCTCGAATCGTAAGGGTGCGCGCGGCAATCGACGTTGCGATGGCCATGCTGACAAAAAAATACCGGCGCGGCGCCGCTCAATCCAGCCGACGCGCGCCAGCAACCAGCCCGGCCTTCAAGCTGGCTTCGACAAACTCGTCGAGATCGCCGTCCAAAACTTTTTGCGTGTCGGTGCGCTCGACGCCGGTGCGCAAATCCTTGATGCGGCTTTGATCCAACACATACGAACGAATCTGGCTGCCCCAACCGACATCGGCCTTGGTTGCTTCCAGCGCGTTCTTCTCGACGTTGCGCTTTTGCACTTCCAGTTCGTACAACTTGGCCTTCAACATCTTCATCGCCGTATCCCGATTGGAATGCTGCGAACGCTCGTTCTGGCAGGCCGCCACGGTGCCGGTCGGCAAATGGGTGATGCGCACCGCCGACTCGGTCTTGTTGACGTGCTGGCCGCCGGCACCGGAGGCGCGATAAACGTCGGTTTTCAGATCGGCCGGATTGATTACGATGTCGATCTCGTCATCGATCTCCGGCGACACAAACACCGAGGTAAACGAGGTGTGGCGCCGATTGTCGGAATCGAACGGCGATTTCCGCACCAGTCGGTGGACGCCGATCTCGGTCTTCAGCCAGCCGTAGGCATAGTCGCCTTCAACGCGAAAAGTGGCGCTCTTGATACCCGCCACTTCGCCAGCCGAGGCTTCCATCAATTCGGTCTTCCAACCGCGCGTTTCAGCCCAGCGCAAGTACATGCGCAACAACATCTCCGCCCAATCCTGCGCCTCGGTGCCACCGGCGCCGGCCTGGATATCGACGAACGCATTGGCGCTATCCAACTTGCCGGAAAACATCCGCCGGAACTCAAGTGCATCGACCCGCGCCGCCTGCTGCTCGACCTCGTCACGCACCGCCATCGCGGTGGCATCGTCCTGCTCGGTGATCGCCAGTTCCAGCATCTCGGCGGCATCCGCCAAGCTGGCGGTCAAAGTCTTGATGCCGTCGACCACCTTCTCCAGCGCCGCGCGCTCCTTGCCCAGCTCCTGCGCCCGCGCCGGATTTTGCCAAACCTCGGGCGACTCCAGCTCGCGGCCTACTTCTTCCAGGCGCTCGTTCTTGACATCAAAGTCAAAGATACCCCCGGAGCGAACTCACGCGCTCGCGCAAGTCCACAATACGGGCGGCAATGGGATTGGTCTCGATCATGAATCAGCCTGCCAGAAAAGTCGCTGATGTTAGCAGATGGCAGCGCGCCCAGCCCCAGCAGCGCGAGCACCTGACCCTGCGTCGGTGATCCCACAAGAACTTGCAGAAGGTCGGCTCCGGCCATTGCTCCGGCATCACCTAAAGCACCCACTTTTGGCGCTCGTCGGCCGCCAAGTTCCCAACATCGGCTGCCGTTGTGGGAGCGCCGAGAAGCGTCGCGATGTTGCTATCGCAGCACCATCGCGACGCTTCTCGACGCTCCCACAAGAACTTGTAGAAGGTCGGCTCCGGCCATTGCTCCGGCATCACCTAAAGCACCCACTTTTGGGGCTCGTCGGCCGCCAAGTTCCCAACGCGGCCTACCTTTGGCGATGAGGTAGCGCCGCCAGAAAACCGAGGTCTTAATCCCTTCTTTATCAGGGCGATGGTTTGGGCCGCGCGAGCCGTTGCCAGCGTGCGACAGCTATGGCCGTCTTAATCCCTTCTTTATCAGGGCGATGGTTTGGGCTTTCAATTGTCGGAATGGCTTGACAGCCATTCTGAGTCTTAATCCCTTCTTTATCAGGGCGATGGTTTGGGCCAGAGGTATCAGCGTACACTCAACGGCTATTTGTCTTAATCCCTTCTTTATCAGGGCGATGGTTTGGGCCTACACCGCCCTGATGTGGGCTGCCCGGCGTGGCCGCGTCTTAATCCCTTCTTTATCAGGGCGATGGTTTGGGCCAGGTGCAGCCGTGGATGCCCGCGACAACAATGGGTCTTAATCCCTTCTTTATCAGGGCGATGGTTTGGGCCACGCAAAGCCGAGCGCAATGCGCTAAACGCGCTCGTCTTAATCCCTTCTTTATCAGGGCGATGGTTTGGGCCTTATGCTCTGGCGCGCTCAGTCACGCGCCGAGTTGTCTTAATCCCTGCTTTATCAGGGCGATGGTTTGGGCCCGCATGTTCCCGCGGCGTGTATTACCCGGCTAAGGGTCTTAATCCCTTCTTTATCAGGGCGATGGTTTGGGCCGTAGACAGGTGGAACAGTCTGTCCGTATCTGTTGGTCTTAATCCCTTCTTTATCAGGGCGATGGTTTGGGCCAAGCGCTGGCGGTATGCCAGCAAGTGCGGGAATCGTCTTAATCCCTTCTTTATCAGGGCGATGGTTTGGGCCGGGCAGGCGCTGGCGGTCTGTCAACAAGCGCGGGAGTCTTAATCCCTTCTTTATCAGGGCGATGGTTTGGGCGCGCGCAAGCGCTTCGCGCTTGCTTGGACCTCGGGTCTTAATCCCTTCTTTATCAGGGCGATGGTTTGGGCAAGCCTCATCAGGCCAAGACCGCGGCGAAGGCCAAGTCTTAATCCCTTCTTTATCAGGGCGATGGTTTGGGCCAACCCTAGTAAACAACCTTTTAGGGCGCAATGAGTCTTAATCCCTTCTTTATCAGGGCGATGGTTTGGGCAAGCGAATTACATGCACCCGAGTGATTTTTCGTCTTAATCCCTTCTTTATCAGGGCGATGGTTTGGGCCCGCTGCCCGCGTGCGGCGGCTATGGTCAGCCCATGGGTCTTAATCCCTTCTTTATCAGGGCGATGGTTTGGGCGGTGCAATTCATACGGCAAGTGCGCGCAGGCATTGGTCTTAATCCCTTCTTTATCAGGGCGATGGTTTGGGCGCAACAGGACGAGGTAATCCGGCTGCTCGCTGCTGTCTTAATCCCTTCTTTATCAGGGCGATGGTTTGGGCGACCGCATCCGCTGGGCACCGCGGTCGAAAGGCTGTCTTAATCCCTTCTTTATCAGGGCGATGGTTTGGGCTCAGTAAACAAAGAATGGTCCGCGCGCCAGCGCGGGTCTTAATCCCTTCTTTATCAGGGCGATGGTTTGGGCCGGCATTGTCCGACTGTTCTGCTGATGAGACCAAGGTCTTAATCCCTTCTTTATCAGGGCGATGGTTTGGGCTGAGGGGTGGACACCACTTATGAGAGCATCTGAGGCGTCTTAATCCCTTCTTTATCAGGGCGATGGTTTGGGCTGCGAAACTGGCTGGCTATCGCCTGAAGGGACCTGTCTTAATCCCTTCTTTATCAGGGCGATGGTTTGGGCGTATTATGACGCCGAGGAACTGCGCCGTGCCGAAGGTCTTAATCCCTTCTTTATCAGGGCGATGGTTTGGGCCGGGCTTGCTTGGACACTGACGAGCGCGGGCTTGTCTTAATCCCTTCTTTATCAGGGCGATGGTTTGGGCAAGCGGTAAACAAGGAATGGATCGCGCGCCAGAGTCTTAATCCCTTCTTTATCAGGGCGATGGTTTGGGCACTTGGAAAAGTCAGGGCTTCAGGCTTTTGCGGATGTCTTAATCCCTTCTTTATCAGGGCGATGGTTTGGGCCGATGCGCGCAGGTACTGCGCGCGTGCCTCGAGTCTTAATCCCTTCTTTATCAGGGCGATGGTTTGGGCGTCAACAACTAGCGGAAAGCGCTTTCCGCTTGTCCGTCTTAATCCCTTCTTTATCAGGGCGATGGTTTGGGCGGCTGGGCGTTTTTTCTGGTTTTGCTTCAAGGGCTTGGCGTGGGGGTTGACGGGGTTGGCTCATGGGTCGGTAGCGGCCGTGGCCGAGGTGCTGACGGCACCGCTGTTGCGGTGGTCAGCATCGTTGAGTAGCAGTACGCCGGTGGGCAGGTAGTGCCGGCCCAGACAATGGAGTTCCAGTTGTTTAGGCAGTGGGTAGATGCGCACGTCGTCGGCCTTTTGGTCAATGCGGGAGTTGATGTCATCGGCAATGCGGCGAATGCGGTGGTCGCTGGCTTCGGTGACGAACACAGAGTACTGCACCGGGATGGCGATTGTCTTGATGTAGCGGTGCAGCCGCGCCAGCCGTTTTGGGTCGGCGATGTCGTAGGCGATCAGCCAGGTGCGCGTCTGATTCAGTGCCATTGTTCGAGGGTGGTGCGCAGGCGCCGGTGGAGCCGCCCGAGTAGTCGCTGCAGGGTGGATTGCAAGCTGTTGCCAAAGGCGTGCGCCAGTCGCAGCAGGGTGGCTTGGTCACTATGAAACTCGCTGCCGCAGCCGGAGATTTCAAGTTGCATGGCGAGCTGCAACAAGCGGTCGAGCTCATCGGCGAGCGCAAGCGGGTGGCCTTGGTCGCCCCAGTAGCAGGCCTGCAAGCCAGCGCGGTCGAGCACCTGCAACACGTAGGCGGTGATCATGCCGGCGGGAATGACCGGTACCGGCACCCGAAAGCGGGCGTCATCGGGATGATAGACGTGCCGACGCACCAGTTCGTCGAAGTCCGATGGGTCGATGTTGGTGCCAGCCTGGTGGCGCTCGGCGCGCCAGCGCAGCAGCAGGTCCATGCGTTCGGCGCGCTGCCAGTTGCGGTAGTGCGACGGCCAGTCGGGACGGTCGAGAAACTCTTCGATCAGCCGATCAAGACTGGAGCGTTTGGCTTGCGCTGGCTGTAGATAGCCGGTGACTTGTTGCTCGGCGCCAATGAACACGATCGGCAGGCGCTGTTGTTGACAACAGGCCAGCGCGTCGGCGCGCCAGTCGACGCGCTGGCCGGAAATGATGCGGGCAACGCGGGCGAACGGGTAGCGTTGGCTGGCGCGTTGTTCAACCACGACTTTGAGTGCCGGGCCATCGACGCTGACGGTGGTTTGACAGCGACCCAGCAGGTAGAGCGGCTTGGCGGTCTGGCGCGTTGCGTTGTTGCCGTAAATCGGCAAGGCGGCGGACGGACGGATCGGTCTGGTGGCAACGATCATGGGCTAAAGTGCTTCATCATCATGGCCGAGCAAGGGTTCGCCCTCGGCGGTGAAGTGGCGGGCAAGAATGCGGCATTGGCGACGCAGGGCGCGACGCGCAGGTGCCGCCTGCTGTTCGTAACGCTGAAAGAATATGCCGCGCCCGGCCTTGCCGAGCAGGCACGCGCCTTGGTCATTGCTGAAATGTTCGGCGCGCAGGCTGCGGTCGCGGAACAGTTGCCAGGCCATCAGGTCGATGCGGGCGCGCAGCGGTTCGATCAGGTCACAGGCGAGGGATTCGCGACCGAAACTGGGCCGATGGTAGAAGCCCAGCAAGGGGTCCAGGCCGGCGCCGTGACAAGCTCGCACCGCATCAAAATGGAGCAGGGTGTAGCCGAGCGAAAGGCAGGCATTGACCGGGTCGCGTGGCGGTCGACGATTGCGACCGACAAAGCCGAGCGACGGCGGTAGTAACGCGGCCAAGCCGGCAAAATAGCTGCGCGCAGCGGCGCCTTCGAATCCGAGCAGGCGCGTGGGCTCGGCCGGGACCGAGCCCAGTTGTTGGGCAATGGCGGCAATTTCGGCGAGCGCGTCGGTAAGTGGCTTGCGCGCGTCCGGCCGCGCAAGCAGGGCTTCAGTCAGCAGCAATGATTGCGTGCGCAATTTGGCGCCAACCTGGCGCGCGGCCCAACCGGCACACCAATCCTGATCGAACACGCGGCGACTCTGCGCCAACCGGATCGCCGCCTGGTTGTGGCCAGCGCCGAGCACGATGGCGAGCCGACGGCTGTGCCGCGCCGATAGCAGCAAGGTGGCGATGCCGAGTTCGGCCAGCTTGGTCAATACGCCGGTGTCGAGCTTGACCCGGCCTTGCATGACGACGCGGTCGAGCAGATGGAGCGGGACGGTGCCACGCCGCCCGGCCGGTTCGTAAATGGCCACGGCGGCGCCATCGATGCGCAACTCCAGGTCTTTGCGATCCAGAAACAAAGTGGCCATCAGTGGTCCTTTAGCTGATGTAAAAGGTATTGGGATCGGTGCTGGTGATCGCCTTGCCGAGCGTGTGAATGTTGGATCGGGGGTCCAAGCCAATCAGCACGAAGCGGTCTTCGGCTTCGTTGAGCAGCAAGGCCATGTTGTGCAGCAATTCGCTCTTTTCGGTTTCACTGAGCCAGCATTCGTAAGCCGATTTCTGGCCACCGGTGGCGTAAGGCGTTGTAAATCATTAAAGGTGGCGGATTGCGAAGGATTTTGCCCCGTCTGCAAGGCGCGCAAAGGGGCGCATAGTTCGACTATGAAACCCTTTGCGCAACGAAGCAGACGGGGCAAAAGACCAGCAAGATGGCACCTTTAATGATTTACAACGCCTAAGCCTTGACCAGTTCCAGGCTGGCACGCAGGCGGTTCAATTCGGTAACGTCATAGGCAGCCAGATACAGACGACGCGCCATGGATCGGCCGGTAGCAGGAGAACAGTTGCTACCGTAGCCGATGACCATCGGGCTGGGAAAAACGGCAAGCTTGCGGGGTCGCTGGCGCAATTGCGAAACGCTGTCATGATCGCTGCGCACATCGGCATCGAGCGGCGGCGAAATCAATGCGCTACGCTGCCGGGGTGACGGATGTCATTTGGGTGTCGAAGCCGGGTAGCGCGATGGAGCTGCAGCCAGAATTACTCATTGGACGATATCGCGCGACGTTCGCGGCGGAGCGTGGCGTGCGCAGCCTGGAGTTTGCCGGCAATGTTTGGCGCGGCGCGCTGGGTCACGCGTTGCAGCAAGGCGTGTGTGTGACCGGGCTGGCCGAATGCCGCCATTGCCCGCTTTATCGTTCTTGCCTGTTTCCGTATTTTTGGGATACGCCGCCGCCGCAAAACACGCAAAAGATGCGCAAGTACGAGACCGCGCCGCATCCGTTTGTGTTGGACCCGGACCCGACCGATGCGCTGCGGCTGGAGTTTGCCCTTTGTGGTCGGGCCAACCAGCATTTGCCGATCTTTATCCACGCCCTGCAAAAAGCCGCTGCTGGTCCACGGGGCATTGGCGGCAATGTGTTGGCTTTGCGTCAGCTCGAACAGGCGGTGCCGGAGGCCGGGTCGGCGGCGGTGGATTGGCGGGTCATTCAGTCGAGCGGGGGCAGGCTGACGGCGTTGCCGGTGTTGCCAGCGATGATTCCCGCGGTGCCGACGGCGCTTGCCATCGACGTGGTGACGCCGATGCGCGTGAAGCACGAGGGCCGCCTGGTCGGCGCCGAGGCATTTGCGTTTTCCGACCTGTTTAGCAATCTGCTGCGGCGCATTTCGATGCTCAGCTATTTTCATTCCGATACGCCGCTGGAGACCGATTTTCGCGGCCTGACCGAAGCGGCGCGGTCCGTGCGCATGCAAAAGCAACTGCGCTGGCAAGAGCAGTCGCGCTATTCCAATCGCCAGCAAGCCGGGATGAAAATGGGCGGGGTGATCGGCACGATGACGATTAGCGGCCAGCCATTGGCAGCGTTCTGGCCCTATCTCTGGCTCGGCCAGTGGTTGCACGCGGGCAGTGCCGCAACCATGGGCATGGGCCGCTACCGACTGACTGGGGACGCGGCGACAAGCTTGTCGAATGGCCACGGCGGGGTGGCATGAGGTGAATCTGGCCGCCATGCAACACCGCCCATTCAAGCGCGCCATCTTGTTATGCGTCAGCGGCCTGTCGCCGCAGATCGTGACCGAAACCCTGTACGCGCTGGCAGCGGCGCCAGCGCGGCGGCTGCGTTTTGTGCCCGATGAAGTTCACTTGATCACCACGCAGGAAGGCGCCGAGCGCGCACGTTTGTCGCTGCTGTCGGATCGCCCCGGCTGGTTTCATCGACTGCGCGCCGATTACCAGTTGCCAGCGATTCGCTTTGACGACAGCACGATTCATGTTTTGCACGATGCCGAAGGCCGGCCACTGGACGACATTCGTAACGAGGCCGACAACTTGCTGGCCGCCGATCAGATCGCCGAACGGGTACGGCAGTTGACCGCAGACCCGAGCAGCGTGTTGCATGTCAGCCTGGCTGGCGGTCGCAAGACCATGGGCTATTACCTTGGCTACGCGCTCAGTCTGTGGGGCCGCGAACAGGATCGCCTGAGCCATGTGCTGGTCGACGCACCCTACGAATCGAGTTGGGCGTTTTTTTATCCGACGCCCTACGAGAACGTGGTCGAAAGCCGGCCCGGCGGCGCTTTGGTGGACTGTCGCGAAGCCCGGGTAACCCTGGCCGAGATTCCGTTCGTGCGCCTGCGTCACGGTTTGCCGCAAGATTTACTGCAAGGACACGCGCAATTTGCGCAGGCGGTGCAAGCGGCGCAGGCCAACTTGGGGCCGCCGCTGTTGCGCATTGGCATTGACCCGCTGTGGATCAGCGCGGGTGGCAAGCCGCTGACGTTGACGCCCGCTGATGCGGCCTTTTTGCTTTGGTTTGCGCGCCGCGCCGCTGCCGGTGACAGCGGATTGAGCAGACCGTCGCAAGCGCTGCCCGATGCCGACTATGGCCAGGCCTATCTGACCGAATACGACCGTATCAAAGGGCGCAATGCACCGGTGGACAAGCGTTATCGGCAAGGCATGTCGCAGGCCGATTTCGACGAGCGCAAGAGCCGCGTCAACAAAGCCGTGCGCGCTGCGCTCGGCATGCAGGCGGCGCCCTATCTGATTGTCGGGCAAGGTGGCCGCCCCCAGCGATTCGGTTTGAAACTGGCGGCCAACGCGATTCGCATCGAGGAATCATGATGATGGCTGACCACCTGCCGCTTGACGCCGACAAATTTGCTGCCAAAACCGTGCAGGAGCCTTGAGCATGTCATCGAACACGATCCAAGTGTTGTTGGTATCCGACCAAGCGGCGGCCAATCTGTTGCCCGCGCTCGACCCTGCTTTGAAACCCAGCGCAGCCATTCTTTTGGTCACTGGCAAGATGCAGCAGCAGGCCGGGCACCTGGCTCAAGTGTTGGGCGAATCCGGGGTAAAAGCCAGTCAAGTGATGCTGCCCAATGAGCACGATTACGGCCAGCTCGAAAGTGCATTGCTTGACCTTGCCAGCCAACACGAGGGTGCGACCGTTACCCTCAACGTCACCGGCGGCACCAAGTTGATGGCACTGGCTGCGCAGTCGGTGGCGCGTGCGGCCGGTTGGTCGATTTTCTATGTCGATGTCGATAGCGACGAGGTGATCTGGCTCGCGCCCGAGCAGCGCCGCCAGCCGCTCGGTCAACAGTTGCGCCTCAACCACTATTTGCGCGGCTATGGATTCGGCATTGAGCCGCTTACGTCGCGGCCGTCCAGCCAGCCGCATAAGGCGCTACTGCAAACGCTGATCCTTCAGCAAGGCAGCCTGACCAAAGCCATCACCCAGTTGAACTGGCTGGCACAACAGTCGGAGAACAATCATCGACTCGACGTGCCATTGTCTGAGGACCTACGAGATAGTCGCAGCTTGGAAGCCTTGTTGCGGAACTTCGAAGACGCCGGTGTGCTGGAGGTCAAAGATGACAAAGTGGTTTTTCGCAGTGCGGAAAACCGGGATTTTGCCAAGGGCGGCTGGCTGGAACAGTATGTGTTCAAGACCGTGTGCGAGTCGCGCGACGCGCTTGCGATGCGCGACCAGGCCAGCAATTTGGTGGTAACCGATTCGGCTGGTGTAAAAAACGAACTCGACGCCGTTTTTCTGGCGCGAAACCGCTTGTTCGTGATCGAGTGCAAGACCGCGCGCATGGACCAACCCGAAGCCCCCAAGGCCAACGACACCTTGTTCAAATTGTCCGAAATCTGTCGCCGCGTCGGGGGCTTGGGAACGCGCGGCATGCTGGCCAGCTATCGTCCGCTGGCAGCGGCAGAAAAGCGCCTGGCCGCTGCGCTGCGCATTGAGCTGGTGTGTGAGCAGCAACTCGCCAGTTTGAGCGAAAAAATCCAGTCGTGGGTGCAGCGATGAAGCGCCACGCGGCGTCGGCAAGCTTGTGGTTTATAGCCTGCCCCGATGTTGTCGTACAGAATGCGACCCTGCGTTGAGGACTGCCATGCGCCAACTCGAATACACCTTGCGCTTTTTGACCCCGGCCTTCCTCGGCAATGCCACGCAGGACGCGCAATGGCGCACGCCGCCAATCAAACACCTACTGCGCGAATGGTGGCGGGTGGCGTATGCGGCCGAGCACAAGTTCCTGGTGGATGTCGCCGAGATGCGGCACGAGGAAGGCATGTTGTTTGGTCATGCCTGGCTGGACGACGACACCTTCGAGCGCAACGGCAAGACCATCAAGACCGCCGCGCGCAAGAGTGCTCTGCGAATGCGATTGAGTTCCTGGGCGGATGGTAAATTGAAGGCTTGGCCAGCGTCCGACACTGCCGTGACGCATCCAGAGGTTCAAAGGCCTGTCGGCGCCCAACTGTATCTCGGTTATGGGCCGCTGAAATTCGCCAAAGGTACCGCGTTGAAAAGCAACGCAGCCATTCAGTCTGGCGAGTCTGCCACGCTTTCTCTGGCGGTCAGCGATGACCATTGGCCGCGCATCGAGCACGCGCTCTTTCTCATGTCGCGTTACGGCACGCTCGGCGGTAGAAGCCGCAATGGCTGGGGCTCGTTCTCACTGGCACCCTTGGGAAATACTCCGACGCTGGCCGGCGCGGCACCACTACGTAACTGGCGCGAATGTTTCGATCACGACTGGCCACACGTCATCGGCCAAGATGATGGCGGTCCGCTGATCTGGCAAACCGCGCCCCACGATGACTGGGTATCCCTGATGAAGACACTGGCGATCATCAAGATTGGGTTGCGCACCCAGTTCATCTTCAACACTGGGAAAAACGCAGCTAGCGCCGAAGATCGCCACTGGCTGAGTTACCCGGTCACCAACCACTCGGTGAAGCCCTGGGGCAACAAGGTCCGCCTGCCCAACAGCCTGCGCTTCAAAGTGCGGCCCGCGCCCGACGATCCCAGGAAAGTCGTCGGGGTGATTTTTCATGTGCCATGCCTGCCACCAGCGAGTTTCCTGCCTGATCGCCAAGCCATCAAGGAGGTATGGAAGAAAGTGCATGATTTTCTCGATGGTGACGCAACCACCGCGCCCCTATCCCGGAGTAGAGCATGACGAACGACACGCTCTGGCAAACCAAACTCGCCGCCCGCATCGACGACCCGGCGGAAAAAGCGCTGGTGTTGCTGCGCGATCCAGCCGGGCACCAGAACGGCAGCTCGCGCGCCCTGCGCCAGCAGCTCGCGGCGCGCGTGGCTTACAGCGCCAGCAGCCGCAGCGCTGGCTCGATCTCGGCGATCCGTTCGAAATCGCGGTCATCGGTGAGCAGCGGCACGCCGTACTCGATCACGGTCGCCGCGATCAAGCAATCGTGCGGGCTGCGTGGGGTGATGCCAGCCCAGCGGCAGCGGGCGTACAGCGCGCCGGCGTCGGCATGGGTGGCGGCGGTCGCTGGCAACATCGGCACGGCCAGCAAATGCCAGCGCAGGCGTTCAATTTGGGCCTGCGAGCGGGCGCCTTGCAGTATTTCCTGGAGCACGACCGGCGCGATCAACGCCTCCCCATCCAGCAACAACTGGCGCAAGCGGGCAACCGGAGGCGTCGCCGATTGCCGCAACAGATCGACCCAGACCGAGGTATCAACCAAAATCACGGGTCATGCCGGCACGCATCGCACGCACGTCGTACGCGGGGTCGAGCAACGGCTCACCCACCAGATCGAGAATCTGGCGTTGGCGACGGCGTGCGACAAACTCGCGCAACGCCTGATCGACGATGTCCTTCTTGCTGCGCGCATCACCCAGCCGCATGGCTTCTTCGACGAGCGCGTCATCCAAAACAATATTGGTCCGCATGGCATACACCTCCTGATGTGTATGGTAGCCCAGGCCTGCTCGGACCGCCTAACGCCACGCAAGGACCTTCGGCAATGAGCAGCGACAAACTCTGGCAAACCAAGCTCGCCGCGCGCATCCACGACCCGGCCGAAAAAGCGCTGGTGCTGCTGCGCGATCCGGCTGGGCACGAGAACGGCACCTCGCATGCCCTGCGCCGGCTGCTCGGGCTGGACGAACTGCCTGCAAACATCGACCCGGACAATGCCGACGTGCTGTCCACGGTGATCTTCAAGAAGGGTTTGCCGCTCGACATCTACCGGCTCGTGCAGCGCGCCGATTGGTGGGCGGCTGCCGACCGGCCGCAGTGTCCGATGCAGGAGATCACGGTTGTCACCAAACAAGGCAATGAAAAGACTTTCGCCGTTGCGCCGTGGGCGCAGGTGCACTGGACCAAGGTGCCGGTGCTGATTCACCCGCTTACCGGCGACAAGATCGACCTGGGCAAGCTTGGCGGTTTGGGCGACACCAATTTCCACGACATCAAACAGCGCAGCTTCGATCACTTCTCGAACCTGCTAGTCGCGCTCGGCGCTGTGGGCGATGCGCCGCGAGACCTGCGCAAGATTCTGCTCGCCTACTGGCGCTTCGGCCCGGAATTGAGCGAAGCCGACGACAACGGCAAGCTTGGCGCGCTGTGGAAGCTGCTGCCGGCCGATACCCGCATCCCCGATCATTCGCTCTGGGATCACCTCGATCTCACTTCCGCCTTTGCCGGCGCCTTCGCGGATGATCCCAAGGGCGAGGTGGCGCTGCTCGCCGTGTCGATCGGCCCGGTGCAGCCGTTCATCGCCGCCGCGCGCAAGATGGATGATCTCTGGGCCGGCTCGCACCTGCTGTCGCGACTGGCCTGGGAGGCGATGCGTTCGGTCTGCGAACAGCTTGGCCCGGATGCGATTTTGTTTCCACGCCTGCGTGGTATTCCGCAGGTCGATCTGTGGTTGCGTGACCAAATGAACCTTCCCGACAAATTGTTCAATGACTGCGAGTGGAATCGCGGAGCAACCGACGCCAACCCGCTGTTCGCTGCCGCATTGCCGAATCGCTTCGTGGCCGTGGTGCCGGCCAGCAAGGCGCAAGAGATTGCCGAAATGGTGCAGCGCGAAGTGCGCGCCTGGCTGCAAAAACGCGGCATTGAGGTGGTCTCGCGCCTGCTGAAAGAAGCTGGCTTCGATGTCGAGAACACCGCCACGCCTTATGACCAAATGAAGCAGCAACTCGCCGGCTTTCCCGAAGTGCATTGGGCGGCGGTGCCGTTTTCTCTCATCGCTCCGCGCAACAAGGGCAAGCAAACCGACCTGGACACCAGCGCCTTGTCGGCGGCGATGGCACCATTCTTCGGTGTCGAAGCGGGCCAGCCCTGCGGCTTTCTGAACACGCCGGCCTGGCAGACCTTGCGCAAGGAAATCGACTGGGGCGATGGCACCCGCTTCTTCGCGCCCAACCCCGGTGTGCTGTATCCGGCGGTGTACGACCTGGCCGAGCGGGTGCTGGCGGCGGCCAAGTCAGCGCGGAGTTTCGATCAAAGCGAACAAAAAGGCTGGCGCGATTCGCTCACCGGCGAAATCGAATGGCTCACCACTGACCGTGCGCAACTCGCCGTGCCGCCGGGTAGCCGCAAGGACACCTTGTGGACCAAAGTGGCCGTGGCGAAACCATCCTGGGCCAAGAAGGGTGAGCATCTGGGCGCGCTTTCTGCGATCAAGCGGCTGTGGCCGACGATCTTTGCCGAGGAAGTCGACAAGGCCATTGGCCGCTTCGTGGTGTCCACCCACACCATGGCACTGGCGCATCAAATCGACCAATGGCTGGAACGTGGTGGCCTGACCGCCGAAGGCTTCGGTGGTGAATGCCAGCGGCAGGGAGCCGAATTGGTGGCGCTGCCGCGCAAGCTGATGCGCAGGCACGCCCGTAATGCCAGCGCGCTCGCCGATGCCAAACGCCTCCCCGGCCTACTCGAAGCCGCGCGCAATGTCGAAGATGATGGTGCTGCCTACCAACGTGCGCAGCGGCTGGTGCGCAAGACGCTCGCCCAAGACGCGGACAAGAACGCCGAAATTGAACTCGAAACCTACTACGCCCTGATCATGATGGATGGTGATCGGATGGGCGCGATCCTCTCCGGCGACGAGACGACGCGCACGGCAATCACCTACCGCGACAGTTTTCACCCGCAGGTGCAGAAAGGTTTTGACGTGCACGCCGCCAAGCAACCGCTCATCAAGCGATACGGCGAACAGAAACGCCCGATCTCGCCCAACCGCCACCTGGCCATTTCTGGCGCGCTCAATGATTTTTCGCAGACCGTGGTGCGCCATGTGGTCGAAGAAGAACACCTGGGGCGGGTGATCTACGCCGGCGGCGATGACGTGCTCGCCATGTTGCCGGTGGCCGATCTGCTGCCCTGCATGCAGCGGCTGCGGCATGCTTACAGCGGTACGGTGCCGGCCGATGAAAACGTCGATTGGGGAACCTTGCCCAAGCGCGGCCAGCTCGTCTGCAAAAGTGGTTTCGCCTTTCTCAATGGTCGGCTGATGCGCATGATGGGCGCTACCGCCACCGCCTCCACCGGCGCGGTGATCGCGCACCACCAGGCGCCGTTGGCGGCGGTACTGCGCGAGCTGCGCGCGGCGGAGAAACGCGCCAAGGCCCCGGTCAATGAAGGCGGCGGCGGGCGCAATGCGTTCTCGCTCACCGTGGTCAAACGCTCCGGCGGCGCGCTCTATCTCACCGAACATTGGGGTGAGCCGTTGGCCTTGCTCGGCGAGCTGCGCGATTTTTTGCGCGCCGAAGGCACCTCGCGGCGCGCGGTCTACAACACGCAGGCATGGCTGACCGATTTGCCTGACCCGAAAGGCCAACCCGCGATGCTGGAATCGCTGCTCGCTTATCAGCTCGCCCGCCAGGCCAAGGGCGATGCCAAGGCGCCGGCAGCAGGGCTGGCCAGACGCCTCGCTGCGCTGGCCGCTGCGCAGCCGAAGGACGGCCGCAAGTGGCTGGAAAACTTCCTCGGCGTCGCCGAGTTTCTGGCCCGCGAACCCCGCTCGGTTGCGGACACGACCGCACGTCAACCGGCCCAGGAGTCCGTCGCATGAGCCAGTCCGTTTTTCTGGAACCACTGGATGTGTTGTTTCTGCGCGGCAACAAGCTGTTCGGCGATCCGGGCTGCTATGGCGAAGCGTTGATTCCGCCGTGGCCTTCGGTCGCGGCTGGCGCGCTGCGCTCGCGCATGCTGGTCGATGATGGCATCGACTTGGCTGCGTTCGCGCGCGGTGAGATCGACCACCCCACGCTTGGCACACCGGCCAAGCCCGGTAGCTTCGCCGTTACCGCGTTCCATCTCGCCCGGCGCGGGCCTGGTGGCAACGTGGAAATCCTGATTCAGCCGCCGGCCGATCTGGTGCTGAGCGAAGCCGATGGCGGCAATCTACTGGTCCGCGCCCTGAAGCCAACCGCGATCACCAGCCCCGGGCTGGCGAGCTCATGTGCCTTGCCACAACTGCCGGTATTGGCCGAAAGCGAACGCCGCAAGCCGACCAGCGGTTATTGGCTCGGTGAGAGCGGCTGGCGCAAATACCTGGCAGGGGCGGTGCCCGACGCCGCCGATGTCGTCAAAACCAGCGCGCTGTGGCTGCTCGATCACCGCGTCGGCGTCGGCCTTGATGCCGCCACCGGCCGCGCCAGTGATGGCCAGTTGTTTTCGGTGCAGGCGGTGGCGATGCGACCCGATGTCGGCTTCCTGGCTACCGTCACCGGGGCAGTTCCCGCTGTGAGTGGCAGCCTGCGCTTCGGCGGTGATGGCCGCGCAGCGGCGGTATCCAAGGTGCCATACCACCCGCCCGCAGCCGATTACCCCGCCATCGTCGATGCCGGTCGTTGCCGCCTGCTGTTGACCACTCCCGGCCTATTCAAAAACGGCTGGCTACCCACCGGTATCGACCAGCACGCCGATGGCAGCTATCGCTTCGATTTGCACGGCGTCAAAGCGCGGCTGGTAAGCGCTGCCGTGCCGCGCGCCGAAGTGGTGTCCGGCTGGGATCTGGCCAAGCGCCAGCCCAAACCGGCGCAGCGCGCCGTATCCAGCGGCAGCGTGTACTGGTTCGATGAGCTCGACGCCACCGCCGAAGCCCTTGGCAAGCTTGTGGAAGCTGGCTTGTGGTGCGATCCCTGCGAAGATGAAGATGCAGCGCGTCGCGCCGAGGGCTTCAACCGCTGCCTCCCGGCTGCATGGGAAACCCGATGAAACTTGATCTGACTTCGTTCGAAAAAGCCTTGACCTCACTCGACAAGGCCTTGCTCCGCTCAACGGCAGCGCCTACTGACGAGGAGCTTCGTGACGCCTGCATCCAACGCTTCGAGTTCACCTTCGAACTATCGTGGAAAATGCTGAAACGCCGTCTGGAACGAGACCTGCCCAATGCGGTCGAGGTGGATGCCATGAGCTACCGCAGCCTGATCCGCAGCGGCTCGGAACAAGGGTTGATCGAGGTCGATGCGGTGCCGCGCTGGTTCGTCTATCGCGACAAACGTAATCTCACTTCGCACGCTTACGATGCCGCCAAGGCCGCGGTGGTTTACCAGAGTCTGGGCGGGTTCGCGCGCGACGCCCGCCTACTGCTGCAAAGTCTGCAAGCGCGAGGGGCAGCCGATGCTTGACCTGACGCCAGAGCAATTGACGCTGCTGCGCAGCATCCTCGCCATGCGCTTGCCGCAGCGGGCAATACGCGCCTTCGGTTCGCGCGCGACCGGCCGGGCCAAGCCGCACTCCGATATCGACCTGGTGATCATGGGCGAAGAACCGATTCCCGACCTGACCCTCGCCGAGCTGCATGCCGACCTGGACGATAGCGACCTGCCGTTTCGGGTCGATGTCGTGCTCTGGCCCGATGCGCCACCGTCTTTACGCGAAACCATCGAGCGCACTTCGCAACCTGTCTTGATCTGACCATCGAAGGAATCCTCCCATGTTCGAAAAACACGCAGCCGTCTTTTTGTACGCCGTCAGCCCGGTTCACATGGGCGCGGGCAGTGCCGTTGGCGTCATCGACAACCCGATCCAGCGCGAGCGCCACACCGGTCACCCCAGCTTTGCCGGTTCCGGCATCAAGGGCGCGGTGCGGCATGGTTTCACCGCCATCGGTGCTGATGAAAAACTGATCGGCCGACTATTTGGGCCAAAGGCCGGATCGAGCGACTTGCACGCCGGCGCGGTCAGCTTTGGCGATGCGCAACTGCTGGCATTGCCGGTGCGTTCGTTGAAGGGTGGCTATGTCTATGCGACCTGCCCGCAGGCACTGGCCCGTGCCCAGCGCCTGCTGCAACTGATTGGCGTCGCCACAGATTGGCCGGCGCTGTCGGCGGTGGCCGATGGCGACTGTCGGCTCGTCAACCCGGCGCTGCTGTCTGGCGACAAGCTGCATCTGGAAGCCTTCGAATACCGGGCCGCCGACCAAGACGGCGCCAAGCTGAAGACCATCGCTGCCGACCTCGCCGCCAAAGCTCTGCCGGACGGCGACGCCTACGCCTTCTTCCGCGACAAGCTCAAGACCGATCTGGTGGTCCTTTCCGACACCGATTTTGCCTACTTCGCGCACAACGCCATGCTGGTCGAGCCGCATGTGCGCATCGATGCCGACACCGGCACCGCCAGCGATGGTGGACTTTTCTACACCGAAAATCTGCCACCGGAATCGTTGCTGCTGGCGCCGTTGCTGGCCAGCCAGACCCGCACCGGCAATGGCAAGGAGAACGAATTGCTGGCCGAAGCGGTAATGGCACAGATCAAAGCCGTGATCGACGGCAAGCTGCTGCAGATTGGCGGTGACGCCACCACTGGGCGCGGCCTGGTGCTGGCGCGCATCGTGGAGGGCAAGTGATGAGCGCCGCCAGCCAAAATCAACCCCGGCAAACCCTCGAACAACAGCGCGCGCAGGATGCGTGGGCGAAGTCAGAACGCTACAAAAAGGAACACGTCAACGTCGCCAAGGGTCTGCCCGCGTTGATCATGAACTCGGGACTGATGCAGGTGTTGGCGTTCTGTCATGAAAAAGGAAAAAAGGAAAAAGGCAAATGCCATGAAGATGTCGCCGGTGATCTGCGCACGTGGCTGCAACGTCAATTTCCCCAGCTGATTGCAAGCGCTGATTTTGAGCACGTCATGCAGGAGCTGATGGCAGCCGAGGCACGCAACTACCAAGCCGTCACCGCCGAAGCCTTCGCCTGGCTGCGCTGGCTGCGGCAGATGGCGGCCGCGCGCGTGCAGGGAAACTGACATGTCGATCGCTGCTGTTCCCAATTATCTGGGCTCCGACTTCTCACAGGCCTCGCCAGGGATGCGTTTTGGTCTGCTGCTGCCGATCTGGACGAATCGCACCGATCAGCAGGCTGAGGTCACTGGGCGCGCGCAGGCCGCTAGTCCAGAAGGCCGCGAAGTAAATGAATTACTGATGAAGAAGGGCATGGATGCGACCATCGTCGAACTTTGCCAACGCAAGCAAAAACCCCTGCCCAGCCTGTGGGACAAGAACGACTCCGCGGCCCACGCGGCATGGAAAAAGATCACCACACTCGCCCAATCCGATCAGCAACGCATGCGGGCGCTGGCCAAGCGGCAGGAAGCGCTGGCCAATACCGTGGCCAATCTGCTCCGCCTCGACGCACTGGCCACCGCGCCGTTCACCACCGGCCTTGGCAACGAACACCCGCTGGAGAACGGTTTTGCGTTTCTCAACCCTTACGGACTGCCCTATCTGGCCGGCAGCGGGATCAAAGGCGTGCTGCGACAATCCGCCCGCGAGTTGGCATCGGGTGACTGGGGCGACGCCAGCGGCTGGAACGACAACAAAACCATTCCGCTGATGCAGGGCGCGAGCGACAAACGCCGCGCCGTGCTCGACACGAACCAGCACCCGGTGATGCTCGCGATGATCGATGTGCTGTTCGGCCGCGAATCCGAAGACGGCGACAGCGATCACCTGCGCGGCGCGCTCGGCTTCTGGGACGTGATCCCGCAGATCAAGGGCGACAGCCTGACGGTCGAAGTCATGACCCCGCATCAGGGCCATTATTACCAGCAAAAATTAGACAAGATGTCTGGCGACAGCATCACCCCGCACGACTCCGGCCAGCCCAACCCGATCCATTTCCTCACCGTGCCGCCGGGCTCGGGTTTCACGTTTCATGTCGTTTGCGACACGCAGCATCTGGCGCGGCTCGCACCCGAGCTTGCCGCCAATGATCGCTGGCAAAGCTTGCTCACCGCCGCCTTCACGCACGCCTTTGCCTGGCTCGGCTTTGGCGCCAAGACCGCGGTTGGTTATGGCGCGTTGGAGGAAGACCCAGAGGTGAAGCAAGTCCGCGAGAAAGCCGCGCAAGCCGTCGCCGACAAACTGCGCGCGGAACAAGCCGCGCGAGAACGCGAAGCCGATCTCGCTGCATTGGCGCCCACGGCACGCGCTATTCGTGAGTTTCTCGACGCCCGTCCGGACAAAAATCAGACCGAGCTCTCCGCCCTGTTCAACGGCTTGAAATCAGGCCGGTGGAGCGGCGATACGAAACGCGAAATCGCGCTTCACGTCGAGCAACTCATGCGCAACGCCAACAAATGGAAAGAAAACACCGCGAAGAAAAACCCGGACAAGGATCACGACTATCAGGACACGCTCAAGGTCAAGGCGTGGTTGCGAGGCCAATGATGCAAGCCAAGTTGGTAAGCGCGGCGCTTGCGCACGCGGATAACCACGGCGCTTGCCCGCCGCGCAAATGCGGCGCGAACAAAGGCGATCCACGCCTCGCGTGGCGACCGTATCCGCATCGCAGCAACCGCCTTCCGGCCCAGCACGCGGCGATCGCCGGTGACGAAAATGGGTGCTCCCGCAGCGACAGCGGCGGCTACCAGACGTGCGTCGTTGTCCTCGGCGGGTTCGGCCACGTCGGCGATCAATTCGGCCTCGCGCCAGTTGTCATCGAACAACCCACTCGCGCGCGGCAGAGGCGGAAACTTGCGCAGCAGCACCGCGTGCGCCTCGGCCTGCACCCGTGGGCTGGTCAGCAGCCAGCCGTTATCCGAGCACTCGGTCACCAGTGCTTCGCACAGACCCGCAAATATGGTGGCGGACAGCCCCGCATTGGTGTCGAGAAAAACCCTCACGACACCTCGTGCAGGAGGTCGTCCTCGGTCAACCAGCCAGCGGCGCGGGCTGCCGGTGGCAATTCCGCCTGGCTTGCGCGCAGTGCCTGGCGCAGCCGGTGTGCGCGCATGGCATCGCGTACCACTTCACTGCGGCTTTTGCCCAAGGAATCGCAGATCGCTTGCAGATCCTGCGCCTCTTTGTCGCTCAGGCGCACGCTCAACCTGGTCATCGCCGGACTCCTCGGTAATACGTTGCAATACGAAGCGTAATCTGGACGTTCAGCCATGACCACCTACCTCGTCACCCGCCACCCCGGCGCCCTGGACTGGCTGCGCGCACAGGGCTTCACCGATGTCGTGCCGGTACCGCACCTCGACCCGGCACAGGTCACGGCGGGCGATAGCGTGGTCGGCACCTTGCCAGTTCACCTTGCCGCCGAAGTGTGCGCGCTTGGCGGCTGCTATCGACACCTGAGCGTCGACCTGCCGCGCCATGCCCGTGGTTGCGAACTAAGTGCTGCTGAGCTCGAAGCCTATGGCGCCAGGCTCGAAACTTACGTGATCCGCAGGGGCGATCCAGCGTAGTGTTGGTGGTTACGACGCCGTTGCCGCCAGCACCGGTAGCGCTTGCCGGATCAACAGGCGCAGACGGTGTTGGTTGCGCCATTCATCGACCTGTACTTGGTAGGCGTAGTGCCAGCGGCCGCTCGGCAATTGGCCGGTGAACGCGCCGAAATGCACGGCTTCGAAGACCCTGGCGGATTGGCAGCAGCGCAGTTTCAGTGCGAGGTGGCGGGTGCCCAGGAGACGCGCCGATTCGATCTGGAACTCGCCGTCGAACAGCGGTTCGGGAAAGCCCTGCCCCCAGGGGCCGCCAGCGCGCAGGGCGCAGGCCAGTGCCAGGTCGCAATCGTCGTCGGCGAGGGTGCCATCGCTGTAAAGCAGCGCTTCCAACCAGGCCGGATCGACGCGCTCACGAACCACCTCGGCGAAAGCGGCGGCGAATCGGTCAAAGTGTTGGCGCTGCAAACTCAAGCCTGCCGCCATCGCGTGGCCACCAAATTTGAGAATCCAGCCGGGGTGCCGCGCGTCGACGGCGGCGAGCGCGTCGCGCAGATGCAGTCCCGGGATCGAGCGCGCCGAACCGCGCAGCTCGCGGCCATCCGTCGCCGCTGGGGCAAACGCGATGGTTGGTCGATGGACCCGATCCTTGATCCGCGATGCCACCAAGCCAATGACGCCGGGATGCCAGGTGGCGTCGAACAAACACAACGCCGGCGGCAACTGCGCGTGGTCCGGATGAAAATGCTGGAGCCAGGCTTCGGCTTCGGCGACCATTTCCGCCTGCACCCCACGGCGTTCGGCATTGATGCCGTCGAGCCGCGCGGCCAGAATTTGAGCCTGCTCGGCGCTCTCACTCAGCAGACAGTGGATGCCGATGCTCATGTCTTCCAGGCGCCCGGCGGCATTGATCCGGGGGCCGACGACAAATCCCAGGTCGGCGGCATCAATCCGCGCCGGATCGCGACCGGCTGCCCGGATGATGGCGTTGACGCCAATGGCGGCGCGCCCAGCCTGAATCCGCCGCAGGCCAGCCGCCACCAGCACGCGGTTGTTGAAATCGAGCGGCACCAGATCCGCCACCGTGCCGATGGCGACCAGATCCAGCAGCACCGAAAGATCCGGCTCGGGCCGCTCGGTCGAAAAAAAATCGCTGCCGCGCAAATGCGCGCGCAACGCCAGCAATAAATAAAACATCACGCCGACGCCGGCCAGCGCTTTGCTCGGAAAGCCATCACCCGGCAGATTCGGGTTGACCACGGCATCGGCTGCTGGCAATTGGCTGCCGGGCACATGGTGGTCGGTGATGATGACCCGGCAACCGAGCGCCAGCGCGGCCTGCACGCCAGCGTGACAAGCGATGCCGTTATCCACCGTGATCAACAGTTGCGGCGGCGCCAGCGCCAATTCGGCGACCAGGGCCGGGCTCAGGCCATAACCGTGAATGGCGCGATTGGGCACCCGAAATGCCACCCGCTGGGCGCCCAAAAGGCCGAGCCCGCGGATGGCGACGGCGGTGCCGGTGGCGCCATCGGCATCGAAATCACCGACGATCAAGATCGATTGCTGCGCCACGATGGCGGCGGCCAACAGCGCGCAGGCGTGATCGAGTCCACCCAATAAAACCGGATCGGCCAAGCGCGTCAGCCGTTGATCGAGCTGCTCGATGGCGGTGATGCCACGCGCGGCGTAAACCCGTCGCAACACCGGATGCAAAGCCGCTTCGTTGAGGATCGGCGCCGCCGCTGGCAGCGCGCGGCGAACCACGCGCGCCTTCAACGCGCGCCGCCTGCGGTTGTGGTCGGCGACCAACCACGGCGCCAGAACCGCCAGCGATGCCAGGCGCGCAGACGGCAGCACTCGCCGCTGTCGAAACCGCACTGCAAACTGCGGATCGGACCGTGGCGCAAAGCCGCCAGCGCGGGTAGCAGCCAAGTGTTGGTCAACGCTTCGAGATCGCTGGCATCGCGAAGATCCACGGCGACCCGTGGCCCCAGGGTCAGCGCCGCTGCCAGCGAGGTCACCGCGCTGCACGGCACCGCCGCGAGCCGGGCCAAACCGCGCACCAGCAAGTCATCGCTCAATAGTTGATCTTGCGCGCAACCCACGCGATTGGGCAGGCGGCCACCGCCCCAGAACCAGAGGCTGTTGACCGGCGCCAGCCCGCGTTCGGCGCGGCGCTGGTTGTGCCGATGCTGATGCAACAACATCTGCACTTCGTTGTGCAGGTGACGCCAGCGCAAGCCTGGCTTGCCAACCGGCAGGTGGCGTTCGATATCGTCGCCCAGCACATCGCGCAAAGGCGAAAACCTTGGCAGTTCGGCGCCGGCCGGCAGTTGCAGATACCAGTGGTCTGGCGCGCCCAGCCGCAGGGCGATACCGGCATCACCGAAGATCGGTGCCAGCACCGCCGCAAAGTCTTCGGCTTCGAGCGCCGACAACTGCATCGCGCCGCCGGCCATCATCCGCAGACCGGTGGGCTCGGCGACCAACCAGCACGGATCGGCGCACAGCCAGACGCCATCACCGGCATCGTCGGCTTCGCCATGACGGCGCACGGCGGCCTCAGAAAAATCGCTGGGGACCACGGTAAATACGCCGCCGGCCAGAGCGGCCAGCGGCGCGCCTTGATCTGGCAGCCGGTCGGCCTGGCCGAGCCGATCCAGCCAGCCGCGGCCGCCATCGGTAGCGGCCAGCTTGCGCGCCGACGGCAGCAACAGTGTCAGCGCCGTCATGCCCACCGGCGCAGCAAGCTGGCTTGAAAAATCAAAGTGGTCGCTCCGTCCAATCCAAGCACCCATGTCCAGGATAGGCGCAGCACTTCCGGTCCATCGCCAGGGTGCATGGTGGATGCGCGGTACTTATCCACCCTACTCGTAGCGCACGCCGACAATCTCGTAGCTCTTGTTGCCGTTGACCAGCAACAATTCCACGGTATCGCCCTCGCTTTTGCCGATCAGTGCGCGCGCCATCGGCGAGTTGATCGAGATCAGTCGCTGCTTGATGTCGGCTTCAATTTCGCCAACGATCTGGTAGCAGCTCTCTTCGTTGCTGTGCAGCTCGATCAGCTCGACGGTGGCACCAAACACCACGCGCGCGCCGGCGGCGAGCTTGCTTACGTCAATAATTTCGCCAAACGACAAGGTGCCTTCGAGCATCTGGATACGACCTTCGACGAAGCTCTGCTGTTCGCGCGCGGCGTGGTATTCGGCGTTCTCTTTCAGATCGCCATGGGCACGCGCTTCGGCGATGGCGGCGATGATGCGCGGACGTTCGACGCTCTTCAGTCGTTCCAATTCGATCCGCAAACGCTCGACACCGCGTTTGGTGAGTGGGGCTCTTTTCATCAGTTCAAGGTTCCATGCAAGGTTTGCAGTGAGGTCACCCGTTCGGTGTGACGGTGGGTCATGGAATGGATCAGCGCGCGGGCGCCGGTCAAGGTGGTGGAATAAGTAATGCCGAGTTGCAAGGCTTCGCGGCGGATGGCAAACGAATCGGCAATGGCCTGTTTGCCTTCGGTGGTGTTGACGATAAAGACGATCTCGTCATTCTTCATCATATCGACGATGTGCGGGCGGCCTTCGGCGACCTTGTTGATGTAGTCGCAGGCGATCCCTTGCTCACGCAAATGCCGGCAAGTGCCCTGGGTCGCGACCAGGGTAAACCGCTGCCGCAACAGTTCCTGGGCGACCGCGGTCAGCCGCGCTTTGTCGCCGTCACGGACGCTCAAGAAGGCCTTGCCGAGTTTCGGCGGGTGGATGTTGGCGGCCTCATGGGCGCGCGCAAACGCCTCGCCGAAATTGCTGCCGACGCCCATGACTTCGCCGGTCGAGCGCATTTCCGGGCCGAGGATCGGATCGACATTCTGAAACTTGATGAACGGGAACACCGCTTCCTTGACGGCAAAATATTTCGGCCGCACTTCGCGCACACAACCCTGCGCGATCAACGACTGGCCGACCATGCAGCGGGCGGCGACTTTGGCCAGCGCGACGCCGGTAGCCTTGGAAACAAACGGCACCGTTCGCGACGCCCGTGGATTGACTTCAAGCACAAAAATGGTTTCGCCCTGAATGGCAAACTGCGTATTCATCAGCCCGATCACTTTAAGTGCCCGCGCCATTTGCGCCACCTGGTCGCGCAGCCGATCCTGGATGCCGGCGCTCAACGAAAACGGTGGCAGCGAACACGAAGAATCGCCCGAATGCACGCCCGCCTCTTCGATGTGTTCCATGATGCCGCCAATAAAAACATTGCCTTCGGCATCGGCGATCACATCGACATCGACTTCGATGGCGTTATCCAGAAAGTGATCGAGCAACACTGGCGAATCGTTGGACACCTGTACCGCGTCGGTGATGTAGCGCTTCAGATCGGCATCGGAATGCACCACTTCCATCGCCCGGCCACCGAGCACATAACTCGGCCGCACCACCAGCGGATAGCCGATTTCGCGCGCCAAAGTCAGCGCTTGCTCGGGCGTGCGCGCGGTGCGATTGAGCGGCTGGTTGAGCCCGAGCAGGGTAATCAGTTGCTGAAACCGCTCGCGGTCTTCGGCCAGGTCGATGGAGTCTGGCGTGGTGCCGATGATCGGCACGCCATTGGCTGCCAGCGCCCGCGCCAATTTCAACGGGGTTTGCCCGCCGTACTGCACGATCACGCCTTTGGGTTTTTCCTTGTCGACGATTTCGAGCACGTCTTCCAGCGTCAGCGACTCGAAATAGAGCCGGTCCGAAATATCGTAATCGGTCGATACCGTTTCCGGATTGCAGTTGACCATGATGGTTTCGTAGCCATCGGCGCGCAGCGCCATCGCCGCGTGTACGCAACAGTAATCAAACTCGATGCCCTGGCCGATGCGATTGGGACCGCCGCCGAGCACCATGATCTTGTCGCGCTGGCTGGGATTGGCTTCGCACTCGTCTTCGTAAGTCGAATACAAATAAGCGGTGCTGGTGGCAAACTCGGCGGCGCAGGAATCCACCCGCTTGTACACCGGCCGGACGTTGAGCGCGCGCCGTAAATGCCGCATCACTTCCTCGCTGGAGCCAACCAGTTTGGCCAATCTGGCGTCGGCGAAGCCGAGGCGTTTGAGTTCGCGGATGCGGCTGCCATCGAGCGCCGACAAGCCGCGCTCGGCGACGGTTTTTTCGACCTGCACCAAGTGCTCGATCTGCGCCAGAAACCAGTGATCGATATGGCTCAACGCCGCCACTTGATCGCGCGTCAATCCGGCGCGAAAGGCATCGGCAACATAAAAAATCCGCTCCGGGCCGGCTTCGCGTACCTGGCGCTTGAGCTCGACCATACCAGCCTCGGTATGCCAGTCGATGGCGGTCGGATCGAGTCCATCCTTGCCGATCTCCAGACCGCGCAGGGCTTTTTGCAGCGACTCGGAAAAGGTGCGGCCGATCGCCATCACCTCGCCGACCGATTTCATCTGCGTGGTCAACCGTGAATCGGCAGCCGGAAACTTCTCGAAAGCAAACCGCGGAATCTTGGTGACGACATAATCGATGGTTGGCTCGAACGCGGCCGGGGTCAAGCCGCCGGTGATGTCGTTCTTGAGTTCGTCCAGGGTGTAGCCGACGGCCAATTTGGCGGCGACTTTGGCAATTGGAAAACCGGTGGCTTTGGAGGCCAGCGCCGACGAACGCGAGACCCGCGGGTTCATCTCGATCACCACCACGCGGCCGTTCTCGCTGTTGATGCCGAACTGCACGTTGGAGCCGCCGGTATCGACGCCGATTTTGCGCAGCACGGCGATCGAGGCATCGCGCAGCCGCTGATATTCCTTGTCGGTGAGGGTCTGCGCCGGCGCCACGGTAATCGAGTCGCCGGTATGCACGCCCATCGGATCGAAATTTTCGATCGAACAGACGATGATGCAGTTGTCGGCAGCATCGCGCACCACTTCCATCTCGAACTCTTTCCAGCCGAGCACCGATTCTTCGATCAGCACTTCGTGTACCGGCGACAGCTCCAGGCCGCGCTCGACGATCTCGACAAACTCTTTGCGATTGTAGGCAATGCCGCCACCGCTGCCGCCCAAGGTGAAACTGGGCCGGATGATGGTCGGAAAGCCCACCTTGAGCTGCGCTGCAAACGCCGCATCGATGCCGCGAACGACCTCCGCGCGCGGACAATCCAGGCCGATCTCGATCATCGCTTGGCGAAACAGCGCGCGGTCTTCGGCGGTGCGAATGGCGGCGGGCGAGGCGCCGATCAATTCGACGCCGTATTTTTCCAGAACGCCGTGATCGGCCAGATCGAGCGCGGTGTTGAGCGCAGTCTGTCCGCCCATGGTCGGCAACAACGCATCCGGTTTTTCCTGGGCGATGATGCGTTCGATCGTGCGCCAGTTGATCGGTTCGATATAGACCGCGTCGGCCATCTCCGGGTCGGTCATGATCGTTGCCGGATTGGAGTTGACCAGAATCACCCGGTAGCCCTCCTCGCGCAGCGCTTTGCAGGCTTGCGCGCCGGAGTAATCGAACTCACAGGCCTGGCCGATGACGATCGGCCCGGCGCCGATAATCAACACGGAATGGATGTCGCTGCGCTTGGGCATAAACCCTCGGAACCCCGCAGTGAAGCAGGAGCATCGGTCAAAAGTGATTGGGACAGGATCAGCACGAATCTGTTCGTAGGGTGGATAAGCGCAGCGCATCCACCAACCACTTACCAAGTTGCCTGGTGGATGCGCTTTGCTTATCCACCCTACAAGCACCAAGAAGCAGAGATCAACGGGCAGATTCTAACAGGCGGATTCCAGCCAGCGCGGTGCGGCGGTCGCAGCAACCACGCAGCAACGGCGCCTTAGTGCGCGGCGCTGCTGGCCTGGCCCTGCGGATGTGTCCACACCACTTGCACTTCGTTGACGCTGGCGCGCGGAATATCCATCTCCATCACCCGGCCACGTTCTTCGGCGAGCAATTTCAGGCTGGTGGTGAAGTAGCGCTTGAGCACCCCCTGCCGGGTGGACTTCAAGTTGGTTTTGATGATGATTTTCTCGCCGACGACGTAGGCCAGGTCTTCGTAGTTAACGGTCTCGATCACCGGCGTTTCTGGCGTTGCCACCGCACCTTCGGCGCCGACGATGCTGGCGCTGCTGGCGTCCACCGACAGCGCCGGGATGCTGGCGTCCGGCTGGATCGCGGCCGGCTCGGACGAGGTCAGCGCGGCTGCCGGTGGCGTTTTCGATGCTTCGGCGACTACCACAGGCGGGGTCTCCTGGCCACCGCCGCAAGCACCGATCAGGGCCATCATCAGTACCAGCAAGCCGCCGCCAAAGCGCGCTGGCCATGGATTCGTTGCTGCCATCAGGCGCTCTCCAAAAGGGCGATCGGCTGGGTTGCCGGTGCTTGCATCATGCGCAAAAACGGGTCGAATAGCGCTGCCACATCATGTGGGCCGGGGCTCGCTTCCGGGTGCCCCTGAAAACCGTAGGCGGGTGCATCGACCAAGGTGATGCCCTGCAGGCTGCCATCAAACAACGACCGGTGGCTGGCGATCACCCGGCTCGGCAGGCTCGCCTCATCGACCGCAAAGCCGTGGTTCTGGCTGGAAATCATGACCCGGCCGCTACGCAAATCCTGCACCGGATGGTTGGCACCGTGATGGCCAAATTTCATCTTGATCGTGCGCGCGCCCGCTGCCAGCGCCAATAATTGGTGGCCCAGGCAGATACCAAATAGCGGCATTTGCGCACGCAGCAACTCGGCAATGGCGCTGATCGCATAGCTGCACGCCGCCGGATCGCCGGGGCCGTTGGACAGGAACACGCCATCGGGCCGCATCGAGAGCACCACGCTCGCCGGGGTGGTTGCCGGTACCACGGTGACCCGGCAACCGCGATCTGCCAGCAGCCGCAGAATGTTGCGCTTCAAGCCGAAATCGTAAGCGACTACCTGCCAGCGATTGGCTCCGGTGGCGGTGGTGCCTTGATCGAGATCGAAGCTGCCCTCATGCCAGACGTAGGGCGCGGCGGTGGAGACTACGCGCGCCAGATCGATGCCGTGCAGACCGCCGAACGCTTGCGCTGCCACCAGCGCTCCGGCGACATCGGCGGCGCTGGTGCCGGCCCGCAAGCAAGCGCCGATGGCGCCGTGCTCGCGCAAGATCCGGGTCAGCATGCGGGTGTCGATGTCTTCGATGCCGAGGATCTGATGACGCTGCAAATAATCCGGCAACGACTCCACACTGCGCCATTGCGAGCTCTGCCGGGTGGCACTGCGCACCACCAAACCGGCCGCGTAAATGCGATCCGACTCGGCATCGTCCGGATTGATGCCGGTGTTGCCGATCTGCGGGCTGGTCAGGGTCACGATCTGGCGGGTGTACGAGGGATCGGTGAGGATCTCCTGATAACCGGTCATCGCCGTATTGAACACCAGCTCACCGACCGATTCGCCGTCGGCGCCGAAGGAGCGGCCACGGAACACGGTGCCATCGGCCAGCACCAGCAGGGCATCGCTTTCACTCATCTGGCGGTCCGGTCGAAAGAAGATCGCGGCGATTATAGCGGTTGCCCCGGGGGCGGGCGCGGGTTTGATCGTTTTAGTCAGCGATCAAGTCTTCCATGCGATAGCGCCCCGCTGGCTGGCCGCAGAGCCACTGCGCGGCGCGCAGCGCACCGCGCGCGAACAGATCGCGGCTGTAAGCGCGGTGGCAGAGTTCGATGCGTTCGCCGGGAGCAATGAACAGCACCGTGTGCTCGCCGACAATATCGCCACCACGGATACTGGAAAAACCAATTTCTGCGGGCGGACGCGCGCCGATCTGGCCGTCTCGGCCGCGCTTGGCGACCAGATCAAAAGTATCGCCGCGGGCCGCCGCAATCGCCCGACCCAAGACCAGCGCGGTGCCACTGGGTGCATCGGTTTTTTGCTGATGGTGGGCGTCCACAATTTCGGCCACGAACTCCGGCCCCAGCGACCGCGCGGCGGTAGTGACCAGGCGCTGCAAGAGCGCGACGCCCAGGCTGAAATTGGCCGACCACAACAGCGGAATATGTTTCGCCGCCTGCTGTAGTGCGTGCAGCTGACCAGGATCCAGGCCGGTGGTGCCGCTGACAAACGCCAACCGCCGCTGCACCGCAATCGCCAAGGCATTGTCGAATGCGGCGCCAGCCGAAAAATCGATCAGCACCTGCACCGCTAAATCCGGGTCCAACGCCGATGCATACAACAGCGGCTCACCACGGCCATCGCTTAAGCCCGCCACCGGCTGTTCCAGCCAATTCGATTGCGCCCGCACCATCGCCGCCGCCACCATCATCTCCGGCATCGCGCTGGCGGCGGCAATGATCGCCTGCCCCATGCGGCCAGCGGCACCATAAATGGCGATTTGGGTAAGCGGTTTCGGGTCCATGGCGGCATGGTAGCGCGGGCCGCCACCCATGCCAGTAGTGGAGAAGTACCGCGCGTCCACCAACGCAGCAAAAAGCCAAGCGGAGGCAAACCGCCGCACTCCAAAGACATGCTGGCTTCAAGCCGGCAACACCCGGCAGATGAAGCCTTTCAGATAATCGGTTTCCGGGATCGCTGGATGCACCGGATGATCTTTGCTCTGTTGCAACTGGGCGAGCACCTGCACGCTGCGATCCAGATGGCGGGCGCCCTGCTGGATCAGGTCCAGCATCACCGCGCGCGGCAGATGGTGCGAACACGAACAAGCGATCAGGATGCCGTCTTTCGACAACACTTGCATTGCTGCTTCGAAGATGCGGCGATAGGCGATGCGGCCCTCGGCAAAATCTTTTTTGCGTTTGATGAAGGCCGGCGGATCGACGATCACCACGTCGAAGTGCTCGCGCTGCTGGCGCAGTTCCTTGAGGGCATCGAAGGCATCGGCTTCGCGGGTTTGCACCCGATCCGCCAGTCCCTGCTGTTGGGCGACGGCATTGATCGCGGCGAGTGCCGGCGCCGAACTGTCGATGCACAGCACCGCGCTGGCACCGAGGGCGGCGCTGCGCAAACCCCAGGCACCGACGTAACTGAACACATCCAGCACGCGTTTGCCGGCCACCAATCTGGGCAGGCGTTCGCGGTTGTCGCGTTGGTCGTAAAACCAGCCGGTCTTCTGGCCGTTGGCAATATCCACCCAAAACTCGATACCGGCCTCCACCACGCGGGTGCTGGCCTCGATCACGCCAACGGCGGATTCCACGTACTCCGGCAGGTTTTCCAGACGGCGCACCGAGCCATGGTTTTTCCACACCATCAGCCGCGGCTTGATGACCTTGACCACGGCCTCGACGATCGCCGTTTTCAACTGCTCCATGCCGAGCGTGCCGATCTGGCCGACGATCACGTCGTCGTAGCGATCCAGCACCAAGCCGGGCAGGCCATCGGCCTCGCCAAATACCAGTCGATAAAACGGCTCGCCGTACAGCCGTTGCCGCAGTGCCAGCGCCACCTGCAAGCGATGCACGATGAGTGATCGATCCACCGCGTGGCGGGCGCCGCGCTCCATCAGCCGGGCACACACCAGCGCCTGCGGATTGACATAGCCGAGACCCAATATGCGGCCGGTGCTATCGCTGATCGCGGCAATTTGGCCGGGCACGAATTGATCCAGCGGCGAGCGCACCACATCCACCTCGTTGCTGAACACCCACAAGTGACCCTGGCGCAGGCGATCATCCTCGCCCTTTTTCAAAAACAGCACCGGGTAGTCCCGGCTTGGCGCGATGTTGGGCTCATCCGGCGCGACGGTTGGCTCGGTTTCGTTCATGGCGATGCTGGCTGCGGCAAGGGAACGCGCAGCATGACAGACCACGCCAGCGTGGTCGCGCCGGATGCCGCTCATCCGGATAGGTGGGAGGTGACCCCAACCGCGCACGATCATCGACCATCGCGACGACCAATCGCAGATCGGCGCAAGGCGCGCAGCGGAGGTGTTCGAACCCCTCAGGAACGCGGAGTACTTCAAGTCCTTCCGGCTTCACCCCGAGCTGCTAACGGTGGTCTGGCCAAACGGTGCGGACTTTGCCCCAGAGTTCTTGCGCGCGACCTTGCGGATCGCCGCCTGACCAACGCGCTTACCCCACCCCGGATCGACGACGCTTGGCTTTGGCCAGCAGCGCCAGACCCCGTTCCTGCTGGCCGTGGCCGCGCTGCGCGCGCAGATGGAAATGCGTTTCTGCATCGGCTTCGGCCAACATCAGGGTGGCCATTTCGTCGATCAGCCGATTCACGCTGGTGCGGCGCCGCCGGGACAGCGCTTTCAGTCGTAGGTATTTCTCTTCCGGCATGCGAATGGTCAATGCGCTCACGATCTTGCCTCCTTCAGAAATTGCTCGGGTGTCGCCGCGCGGATCTCGGGAAATTGTAGTTCAGCGCGTTGCAGATCGCGCAGATTGCGGCTAACGATATGGCTGGCGTGCCCGGCGACCGCTAGCTCGATCAGGTGGTTGTCTCCTTCGTCGGCCAGGTTGGGACGCCATCCAAAGTAGATTGGCGTCCAGCGGCAGGCGGCCAGAAAGATGTCCAGCAATTCATCGCGTTCCGCAGCGTCCAATCGGCATTTTCGGAACGGCGCATCGCGGCCCAGCACGTCCTCGTATTCGGTTAGCAGGGTCGTGCCCATGACCGGTGTATGAAGGCCTCTGATGCAGTCGCCGACGACAGCGTTTGACGCCCCCAAACCAAGGCAGGCGCCGACGAAGACATTGGTGTCGACCACGATCAGCATGTTCCTCATGGTAGCACGCATGCCACCAGTCGCACTGGTGGATGCACTGCGCATATCCACACTATTTACGGCGTCGCCCTACACCAATCAGATCATCCATAGCGAAGGGGGTTCGCGGCAATCAATCAGGCCATGCTCGCTGGCTTCGCTCGGTCGCCAGCAGAAACCCTGAACATCCGTAGCGAGGCGCTGGCGAATCTCGTCGGCACCACCAGCGCCATTGCCCTGGCAGCGGCGATCGACCGGGAAACCGTCGGCGTTGTGGGAGCGCCGCTTGTCGTCGCGATATCACCATCGAGGGTCAAGCGCGACGACAAGCGACGCGCCCACAAAAAACGCGTCCGCTGCATCCGCGCTTACCTGGGCGCGAGCAGCAAATGCTCCAGCACGCTCAGGTAGCAATCGCCGAGACGGCCGAGATCATCGACGCTGACGTGCTCGTCGATCTGATGAATGCTGGCGTTGACCGGGCCGAGCTCGATGACTTCGGCACCCAGCGGCGCGATGAAGCGGCCGTCCGAGGTGCCGCCGCCGGTGTCCGCGCGCGGCACCAGGCCGGTGTGTTGTGCAATGGCCGCCGTCACCGCGGCGCGCAAGCGACCCGGACCAGTGAGAAACGGCGCGCCCGATAATTGCCAATGCAGGCGGTAGTCAAGTTGTCGGCGGTTCAATATCGCCGCGACTTCGCGCTTCAAATCCTCGGCGTGCGACGCCGTGCCGAAGCGGAAATTGAAGTCCACCAACAACTCGCCGGGGATGACATTGCTGGCGCCGGTACCGGCGTGGATATTGGAAATCTGCAAGCTGCTCGGTGGAAACGCCGCGTTGCCTTCATCCCAGCGCCGTGCGCAGAGTTCCGCCAGCGCCGTCAGCGCCAGATGGATCGGGTTGCGCGCCAGTTCCGGATAGGCAACGTGGCCCTGCACGCCGAGCACTTGCAAATGTCCGTGCAGCGAGCCGCGGCGACCGATGCGAATTCGGTCGCCCAATTGTTGGTCGGCGGTGGGTTCCCCAACCAGGCAATAGTCGATGGCTTGGCCACGCTGTACAAAACTTTCGGTGACCTGCTTGATGCCATCCGCCGCCACACCTTCTTCGTCGCTGGTGAGCAGCAAACCGACCACGCCGTGGTGGTCCGGGTGACGGCGGACAAACTCGATCAGCGCCAGCGTCATCGCCGCCACGCTGCCCTTCATGTCAGCGGCACCGCGTGCGTACAGGTGACCATCGCGCACACTCGGTTCGAACGGCGGCGTGGTCCAGGCGTCGGCAGGGCCGGTCGGCACTACATCGGTATGCCCGAGCAGCACCAGCACGGGCGATCCGCTGCCATGGTGTGCCCACAAATTATCGGTGTGATTGAAGCGCAGGTTTTCGATCATCAGCCCGGCTGCGCGCAATCGTTCAGCAATCAGTGGCTGGCACCCGGCATCCTGCGGTGTCAGCGAAGGGCGCCGACAAAGCTCGATCGTCAGTTTCAGGATGGGGTCATGCATGGCGGGAATTGTAGCGATGCCGATGCCTCACCGTGGCCGACGCGCGATTGTGCCGCAACGTCGTTGGGGTGAGTGCCGAACTAAAAAAACGTCGCCAGGCAGGCGTCACTCCTTGTAGGCTCGCTGGCTTGGGTTCGCTGCTGTTGGCCAAGGATTGAAGTGAATTGCCCACCGCGCTGGATCGGCGTTGATCGCTACCTTCCGGGTCTTGCCGAATGACCGTTACGCTGATGGCCTGGGCCGCTACGGCCGGTTTTGCGGCGGGCTTTCTCGACAGTATCGTTGGTGGCGGCGGATTGATCCTGACGCCGGCGATGCTGAACTTGTTCCCGGAGTTTTCCATTCTGCAGGTGATCGCCACCCAGCGCACCAGCTCGATTTTTGGCACCAGTGTGGCGGCGGTGAATTACCTGCGTGCGGTCCGTCTGCCGCGTGGCATTCTGCTGGCGGCGGCGACTTCGGCGCTGGTGTTTTCGTTTCTGGGTGTGCAGCTGGCCAAGCGCCTGGATGCCGATCTCCTGAAGTTGCTCGTGCTCGGGCTCTGCGTGGGGCTGGCGATCTACACCTTTGTGCGCAAGGACCTGGGGCAAACCCTCAAATTGCCGCCGGATGCTGCCCAGATATTGCCGCGAACGCTGCTGGTCGGCGCCGCGACCGGGTTTTACAACGGGCTGATTGGCCCCGGTACCGGCGTGCTGATGGTGTTTGCTTTCGTCAGCGTATTGGGGCTCGATTTTCTGCGCGCGTCGGCGGTTTCCAAGCTGAGCAACGTCGCCGCCGATATCGCCTCCTGGCTGGTGCTGATGGTCGCCGGTTTTGTCGTCTGGTCGGCGGTGCTGCCGTTGATCGTGGGCAACATGCTCGGCAATGGCTGCGGTAGCCGCCTGGCGATTCTCAAAGGCAGCCGCTTCATTCGTGCGGTGTTCTTGGTGGTGGTGGTCGGCCTGATCGGGCGCTTGTCCTACGATGCTTTTGGCTAGCTGTAGGTCGGCCACGATTGCGCTAGCGTTGCGGGTGCCTTGAGGAAAAAAACCAAGGCGGGCCCTGGTTTTCAGGCGACTATGGGGTCACCAGTGCCACCGTGGGAAAGTAGTTTCGATAGCGTCGTGGGTCCCGGGTCAGGATCGCGCAATCGATTACGGCGGCGTGCGCGCCGATGAAAAAATCCGCGAGCACGTTGGCTTTGCTGCCGCCAGCACGTCGATACTTCACGAATGCGCGACCCGCAAGAAACAATGCCGGTCGGGGCAAGTCGTGCAGGCTGATGCCGATGCTGGCGATGACGCGGTCCAAGCGCTGTACCGAATCGAAGGCCAGTGACAATTCGGCGTAAATCACCGGGTTGATGATCAGGTCGTGGACCTGCGACTGCGCGCGCAGTTGAACGAGCGACCACTCCGCCCAATCCGGGTCATCTTCCAACACGTCCACCAGGACATTGGTATCGACCATCAACACGCCTTAGTCCGCGCCGCGGAGCAAGGCCATCAACGCATCGGTGCGCCAGCGCACGTCGGCCTTGCCGCGGGCCGCGTCGAAGCGGTCGCGTTGGCGCGGCGGGCGCGCGCCAGTCTTGAGGACGACGACTTGGCCGTCGCGGTTTACCGCGAAGTCGATGCCATCGCCAGCCGAAAGCTTTAGCGCATCGCGTATTTTTTTCGGGATGGTGACTTGACCTTTAACGGTGATCGACGTGGCCATCAGCAATTCCAGCAGTATTACCTTGACGAACATTGTATTACTCGCGGCCGGACGACGCCATCAGCGCCCCCGGATGGTGATCATTATTGGTGGCGACGTTGCGCCGATCCCTCCCGGTTGCGGCCCAGAGCCGATGGTCGCGGTCCGCCACCGCGATTGAACTGCCCCGCCTTACTCGGCGGCGGCACTGGCACGCAGGCGCAGGGCTTCGGGGTGGCCGAGGTAACGGTCGATCAGGCCATGCACCAGATACAGCACCGGCGTGGTCAGGATGGCGACCAATCCCTTGTACAGGTAGTTGACCGTGCCGATGGCGAGGAACAGCGACAGCGACCAGTGTTGCGGGCCGATCACGAAGGCGATGTACAGCACCACATAGCTGTCGATCCATTGCGACACCAGGGTCGAACCGGTGGCTCGCAAACCCAGCCAACGCGGTCCGGTGGCGCGGTGGATGCGTTGAAAGACCCAGACATCGATCAGTTGCCCCAACAGGAACGCGATGATCGAGCCAACGATGGTCCACAACGCCTGACCAAACACCTGGGCAAAGGCCGCCTGCATATTCGGAACGCCGTGTTCGGCGCCGACGGTTACCCACCATGCTGCCGGTACCAGGTGTATCGCCAGATAGGCAAAGCCAAACGCGTAAACGATCAGCGCCACCGCTAGCCAGGAAATAAACCGCACGCCGCGCGGCCCGTAGTATTCGTTGATGATGTCGGTCATCACGAACACCACCGGCCACAGCATCACGCCGGCGGTGAAATTGAGCGAGCCGCTCTGGCCGAATAGCGACCAATTGAGCGTGTCGATGCCGAGCGTGGGCTCCAGCGCGAAGATCTTGACGCCGACGAATTCGGCCAGGATCACATTGCAGATGAACAGGCCGGTGAGGACCAAAAACAGCTTTTGCGCACGCGGATCAGACCAATTCATGGTGGCCTCAACGGCGTCGAAACGGAATGGTGGCCGGGGCTTTGGCGCCACCGGAAATGATGAAGGCCATCGCCTGATCCACGGTCCAATCGGTCGGCGTCAACAAGCTCACCGGCACGATCTCCAGATAGCCCGAGGTCGGATTCGGGGTCGTGGGCACATACACCGCGGCGAGTTCTTCGCCGGTGAGCGTGTCGCGCATGGTGCGGGTTACCAGGCCCACGGTCTTCATTTCTGGCGAGGGAAAATCGATCAGCACCACCCGTTGCAAGCCATCGGGCGTGTTGCGCATGGCCTCCAGCAACTGCTTGGCGCCGCCGTACACGGTTTGCGCCAGCGGAATGCGGTTGAGCCAGGACTCGAACAACTTCAGCGCGCGCTGACCGATCACCCGGGTCGCCATCAGCCCGGTCGCCAGGATAAATAGCAGCGACATCAGGATGCTGATCGCGGCCTGCACCGAAGTGGTTTGCAGCCAGCCCAAAGCGCCGGGAAATTGTTGCGATAGCGGCGCCAGCACGCCCTTGACCCAGGGCGTGGAAACATAGTTGAGGCCGCTGAGCACAAAGCGGAACACGATCCAGGTCAACCAGATCGGCAGAATGGTCAGGATGCCGGTCAGAAAATAGCGTTGCAGGCGGCGCGAGAACATGACGAACTCCCAAGGCGAGACAGCGATGGTACGTCAGGTTGAAGCTCGGCAGGTCGGGCTGCAGCCCGACAACTTGGCCGATGCGTCTGGTTGCAACCCGACCTACCCTTATCCCTGGGTGGGCTTCAATCCCGCCCTACCGGGAATCAAAACAACAGGGCTGCCATGCGTCGCCGTGTGCGGCTGACCAGGTCGGCGTCGTCGATCAAGGCGAACGCGGCGATCAGACTTTTGCGCGCGCGATCTTCTTGCCATTGGCGATCCCGTTGCAAGATGTCGAGAAACGCTTCCAGCGCGGCTTCTGGATCACCGGCGAGCAGCCGACGCACGCCAATCTGATAGCGCGCGAGGTGGTCGTCGGCTTTGCTGTCCAGCCGCAGTTGCAGCGTGGCTTCGTCCGGGGCGTCTTTCAGCGCCCGCGCAAAATCGAGCTCGGCGCGCGCCTTGATGGCGATGTCGTGGACCGCCAGATTGGCCGGCAGGGCGTCGAGCTCGGTCGCCGCCAAATCGCTTTCGCCGGTGCCGAGCAGGGCCTCGATCAGCGCCAGCTTGAGCTCTGATTTTTCTGGCTCGGCGCTGATCGCGGCGCGCGCGGCGGCCAGTTTCTCGACCGGCGTCAGCGTCACCACGGGCGCCTCTTCCATGACTTCGGCCGGCGCTTCGACGCCCTCCAGATGCGGCGCCAACCACTGGCTGATGGCGGCTTCTGGCTGCACGCCGGTAAATCCATCGACCGGCTGGCCGTCGCGGATCAGAATCACCGTCGGCAACGAGCGCACATTAAACATCGCCGCCAGTTGGCCTTGCTCATCGCTATTGATCTTGGCCAGTAGCACCCGCCCCTTGAGCGCGCTGACGATTTTTTCCAGCACCGGCGTCAGCTGTTTGCAGGGCTCGCACCAGGGCGCCCAAAAATCCACCAGCACCGGCTGCTGCTGCGAGGCCAGCAGGATTTGCGCTTGAAAATCGGCTTCGGTCGCTTCAAAAATCCACGGAGAAATGGCCATCGTTCGGGTCTCGATCAGGATTGACGGCTTAAGGTTTGGCCGTGCGGAGCAATTACAAGGCGAGCGCGCCAGCGAAGCAAGGCGGTCGCGGGTGGTTGGACAAGCGTAGCGCAGTCATTTGCCGCCGGTGGCCGGCTGGGGTTTTTGCTGCCGCTGCCCCGCCACCGGAGCCTTCCCGGTTCGCCGCCAACCGCCGCCACCGGCGGTGGCTGTGGTGGCGCCAGTGACGCCAGCGGCACCGGTGCTGGAAGGCCAGCTCGATATCATCGCCTGGCCCGGTTACATCGAACGCGGCGAGAGCGACAAGGCTTACGATTGGGTGACCGAGTTCGAGCAAGCCAGCGCCTGCAAAGTCAACGTGAAAACCGCCGACTACATTGCCATCATGGGCGGCTGATGGCGGCGTTTTGGTAGGGTAAAAAGCGCGGCGCAGTCACCTCCGGTGACCTCGGTCGGCGGTCGTCCGTGCCGGTTGCGCTGCGCTTGTCCGCCCGGTTTGCGCACTTGAGCGGACAACGTCGCTTACGGGCTGATGGTCAAGGGCGGTGCCAAGACCGAGCGCGCTGCCCGCAGTAGCGCGGCGCCGACGATGGTGGCGCTGGAGGGTTACGGCGAACGCAAACCCTCGCAGCTTTCTGCTGGCCTGCGCCAGCGAGTGGCGCTGGCGCGGCGCCTGGGCGCGTTCGATGCGCTCTGACGCCGATCACGCCGCAGGCTGGGGGCTCCGGCTGGCGGCATGGGGCGGTCTGTTGTTTTTGCATTTGCCGATCCTGGTGATTGTGATTTATGCCTTCAATACCGAGCAGAGCGCCTTCAGTTTTCCGCTACCGGGCTTCACCCTGCAATGGTTTGCCGAGGCGTTCGCGCGCGACGATCTGCGGGCGGCGATCTGGTGGTCGCTGCAGGTGGCCAGCCTGGCCACCGTGGCCGCCATGGTGCTTGGCACGCTGGCCGCCGCTGCCCTCTATCGACGGCGCTTTTTCGGCAAGAACGGCATCACGCTGTTGTTTATTCTGCCGATTGCCTTGCCGGGTATCGTCAGTGGCATCGCCTTGCTGTCGGCGTTCAAGCTGGTCGGGCTGCAACCGGGACTGCTGACCATCGTGCTCGGCCACGCCACGTTTTGCATCGTTGTCGTTTACAACAACGTGATCGCGCGTTTCCGGCGCAGCTCGCCGGCGCTGGTGGAGGCGTCGATGGACCTGGGCGCCGATCCTTTGCAGACCTTTCGCTACGTCATTCTGCCTAATATTGCCACCGCTTTGCTGGCCGGTGGCATGCTCGCGTTTGCGCTCAGTTTTGACGAGATTATCGTGACCACCTTCACCGCTGGTACCGAGCGCACGCTGCCGATCTGGCTGCTCAATCAATTGAGCAAACCGCGCGATACGCCGATCACCAACGTGGTGGCGATGCTGGAGTATCGGTGCAAATTAAAGCGCTGGATTTGCCGCTGTGGCCAGACGCAAACGACGCCACGGAGACAAAGACGCGCTTTCATCTATCGATACTTAGGCGTCGCGCAGAAATAACTTACCCATCTTGCTGGTCCTTATCGCCCGCCTGCGTCGTTGCACAAAGCGTCACATAGTCCGACTATGCTCCCCTTTGTGCGCCTTGCAGGCGAACGAAAGTCCTGCGCAATCTGCGCAAGTTATTTCTG
>Ga0210033_1000165_pt1 | contig 57438 bp, 51 predicted proteins | sample CryGeymeta201501_FD_185465 | JGI IMG/M metagenome (GOLD analysis project Ga0210033, IMG submission 185465) | Groundwater microbial communities from Crystal Geyser aquifers in Utah, USA - Crystal Geyser metaG 2015-01 (SPAdes) (version 2) | ecosystem: Environmental > Aquatic > Deep subsurface >... | reverse complement strand
AATTTGGTATTCTTGTGCAATTCCATTTTGATTTCCCACCTTAATTTTCTCCATTAATTTGATATTTTTTTTCATGTCTTCTTGTGTAATTCCTGGTTTATCAAGAGGATGTTTTTTGTCTGCTTCTTTCTGAGCATTACGTTCAGCATAAATGATTTTATCCCAAATTTCTTGACGTTTTTTCTGTGTTAACCCCCATTTATCTTGTTCTTTAACTGTAAGTGCTTTAAATTGGGTTTCTGAAATTTCAAATTTAGGGTTGGTGTCATCATACATTTTTGATATCATGGCAACCCATTGTCCCTTCCCTGCATTGGCTTTTTCTTTTGTGGAAAAAGCATAAACAAGAACAGTGTTAAGGTGTTTGTGATATTTAAACCCTGTACGATTAATTTGTTGATTATATAAATAAGTCAGTAGAGTTTCAAGTTTTTTTTCATTTATATTTTTTATGTCTGTAAGGAGAATATTAATTGAAACTTGTGTTTTTAGAGGAGTGTCAGAAATATTTTCTGAGACGATGGTATATTTTAATAAGTCCTTTGGTGGTTCAGAATTATTTTTACAATTTGATAATATGAGAATTAAAATTGTCAGTAATAGAATTGTTAGTTTTTTCATAATAAGGTATCTTTATTGATTTGAACTTTCTAGTTAAACTATCATTTTATGCAATTACATTATTGGTAAAGATGTAATAATTAAAAATACTAGAACAATTAAGTTTTTCATTTCTTTATTTTTTATCGCATGATTTTTATTAATACCAAATGTAGTAAAAAAATACTACATGCAGTATTTTAAGGTTACATAAGTTTTATTGTGGTCACTGAAATTTGTCTCATGACAGATTTATCCAACGAGGACATAAAAAGGATTAAAGAAAATGTGCCTATAAAAGTTGGTAATAAAATCCGTGAGATTAGAGAATCTAAAGGGTTAACCCAAATTGAACTTGCTAATAAAATTCAAAGTGACCGACAGTATCTTTACAAAATAGAAAAAGCAAAAGTTAGTGTAAGTGTTTCCAAACTAGCCATTATTGCAAAGGCTCTAGATATTACAATAAAGGAACTGGTAGATTTTGAGTAATATGGCTATTCAAGTTAAATTCAAAACAACCTTTTACATCTTATAATTGAATACTTTTTAAATATTCATCAGCGGTCATCACAGGTAGTTTAGAGGTTTTAAAATCTTTCCCATTTCTGGTTAAAAGTGTGGTGCATTTGGCTTTTAAGGCACTAAAATATTGTAAAGCATCTTCAAAATCAGAGAAACTGGAGTTTAATCCTTTTTCAACAATTTGTTCATCTAAGTCGCATATTTTGGAAATAACTTTAAACTTTCGTAGTTTATCTTTGGCTTTCTCAACGCCTTCATATTTGGTTAAAAAATAGCTAACTGTTGCATAAGATAATGCGGAGGCAACGATGGTAATTTTCTGCTCGTCAGCTAACGTTGCAATTTTAGCAATGGAGTTATAAAATGGAGTTCGTTCACCCAATAAATCGAGCATTATATTGGTGTCAATAAAAAGTACTGGCTTCATTTGTATTTTTCGTTCAAACGGTTGACATATTCAGTTTTGTAGTCTAAATCGGCAGGAATGTTTACACCTGTTGACATACTTTTTACAAACGGTGAAATCTGCAATTCATCGGTTTCATTTTTATTGACCAACGATTTAAGGTAAGTTTCGACTATTTTCGATAAACTTCTTTTGTGAGAAACAGCATATTCCTTTGCTTGCTCAATCACTGATTGTTCTAATTTTAAAGTTAATTTTGTATTCATAGTAAAATAATTGTACGTACAAATATAATAAATATATCCGTACAATTTAATTTTTGAACATTTTTTTTATACCAATTTGATTTATTATCTAGTCCAAACTTATTTGGTATAATGCCGATGCAATAGCTGTTTAGGACAATTTTATTGGACTATTACAGATATGCTTTCGGTATTATTCATTTAATTTACAAAAATCGAAAAAGTTATGAGGGGTAATTATTTCGGTTGTAGCATTGGGGTAGCTGTTGGTAAATGCTTTGCTAATTTTTGAAGTGTTTTTACTGTTCCATTTTATTTCGTAGGCAAAAAGTTCTTGGTTGTTGTTTTCAATATAATCCACTTCGCTTTGGTTGTAGTTTCTCCAAAAAAACGATTGAATGTCAGCATCTCTAAATTTATTCATTTTTATTCTATCGGTAATGATAAAATTTTCCCACAATTGCCCTTTGTCTTGTCGAGTGGTGAAGTCGTTAAAATTTCCAATGATTGCATTTCTAATTCCGTTGTCCCAAAAGTATATTTTACTCATTTTGGTTACTTCTTTTCGTGCGTTGGTGCTGTAAGCGTTTAATCGGTAAATAACAAACGATTTTTCGAGTAAATCAATGTAGCTTTCAACGGTTTCCGATTTTACTTTTAGTTGGTTAGACAACTCGTTTATCGATACTTCCGAACAAATTTGGTGAGCCAACAATTTTAACAATTTATCTAATAATTCGGGTTTACGAATGTCTTTCCAAACCAATACATCTTTGTATAAATATTGGTTGGCTAAATTTTTTAATAAAACTTCGGCATCTGGCTGATGGTTGTATATGTTTGGGTAACAGCCATAAATCAAATGAAAAGGCAATTTTTGTTCTACCTCAAAGGCTGATTTTCCGTTGTACATTTCGGCTAACGAAAAAGGGTACAAATGAAACAACAAATGCCTGCCTGTTAGTGGTTCGAAAATTCGTTCAGAAATATCTAATGCCGACGAACCTGTTGCAATAATTTGTGTGGATTTAAAATTATCAACCAACAATTTTAGCAATAAACCTGCATTTGGTATGCGTTGTATTTCATCAATAACAACCACTTTGTAATTTCCTATTACTCCTTTTAGATTTTCTAAATTTAAGTTTTCAAGACGTTCTCGCACAATGGTTTCGTCGGCATTTAGCCAAAGCATTTCTTTTTTATCGGCAAACAGGTTTTGTAACAAGGTGGTTTTACCCACTTGACGAGCACCAGTTAAAATCAATGCTTGTCCTTTAAAAAGCCATTGAGTTAAAACCTTTTCAGATAGTCTATTAATTAAATCCATGATGTAAAAGTACTAAAAATTCCATTGTACTGGAAAAATTAATACAAATATTTCCATTATACTGGAAAAATTAATAGTTTTTTACGATTGACGATAATTCTTTAGGAAGGTTATTCCTAGATAATTAAAAAAATTTATTCTTTTAATTTAAAAGACAATGGAAGATTAAAAGAGACTCTTACTACCTCTCCATTTTGTGTTCCAGGTGTCCATTTTGGGAATAAATTCACAACACGTAAAGTTTCATCATCTAGTAATTGATGAATGCCTCGAATTATTTTTACATTAGACATGGTGCCGTCTTTCTCTATAACAAAATTTACATACACAACACCTTGTATTTGCTTTTCTTTTGCTTCATTGGGATAAATAATAGTTGTTGACAAAAATTTATACATGGAGTCTTGACCACCAGGAAATTCGGGCATATTTTCTACAATAGAAAAAATATCTTCTTGAAAAACCTCCTCTTTTGTTTCATATTCTTGAGCAAAAGAAATGCTATTTATTGCTGTAAACAGTATTGTTATTACAATTTTTAATTTGTTCTTCATGGGTTTTAGGATTAATTTATTATACGATCAATTTTAGCAACTAATTCAACACTTGAGAGTTGTAGAAATTAACTTTTTTTCTTGTGCAAAATAATGTAAATAATGGGTAAAATGCCTGCTGTGTTTATTAATGCAATACAAATAAACCAAGCCAAGTGGCTGTTTCTGGCAGCTTTCCATAAAGCAATAAGTTTCCAAATGGCTTCCCAAATGGCTAAAATAATAATTATTGGCATTAGCCAAACCAATGATTCTTGAAAGAGATTAAGACAGTTCATTTTTTTTAGTTTTAATGATTAATTAACTAAAGTACAGCTAATTGGAGATAAAAGCAACAATATTCTTGTTATTATTTATTTTTTATAAGTCCAAAAAACTCAGCTATCCAATAAGTAGAGTGAAAGTTGATATCTTTAGTATAAATACAATCTTTTCCACCTTCGTTGTCATTTTCTCCAGGGTTAATTAAAATAACATGACCAACATCCTTAGCAGATAACGATTGAACCTGAATTTGTTGGTTGTTATCAAAAAATGTTTTTAAAGTTAATTCAGGAAAGTTTAGGTAATTGTTTTCCAATTTAAAATCGTCATTTTTTAAATGATGCTTTTTAGTCCATTGGTTTAAAACTCTATCAGCATTAGTTGGAGCTACTACTTTATCCTCTTCTCCTTGAATTATTAAAACTCTAGGTTGGTAAATGCTCAATGTATCTAATTTTTCGGTTAATAAAGATGGGCAACCAATTAACGCAGCAGCATTAAACAAATTGGGATATGAATTTAAAAGAGCATTAGACATTGCAGCACCTGCCGAAACCCCTGTAATAAATACTTGAGAGGAATCTATGTTATAATTTCTTAACGAATAGTCTATCATTTGTTTGATGGAGAATAATTCCCCTTTGTCCTTTTTTGATTTCATACCAATAAAAAAGTTAAAACATTTGGAAACATTGTTTACAATTTTTTGTTCAGGATAAACTACTATAAAATTGTTTAACTCGGCAAGTTTTTTCCACCCAGTAGCTTCTGCAATGCTTTGTGCCGATTGTGTGCAACCGTGTAAAACCAATACTAATGGTATTTTTTTGCTTGTATCTAAATTTTTTGGAGTGTATAGGAACATTTTTAGGTTTCCCATATTTTTCCCAAAATGATTTACAGAAACTAAATCTTGTGCATTAACAAAAGAAAATGCAAAACAGAACAGTAAGAGTTGTATTAATTTAATTTTTTGCACCATCTACAATAATTACCAATTCGCCTTTCAGTGTGTGAGTGGTATAATAATCAATTAATTCCTTAATTGTTCCTCTTACATTTTCTTCATGTATTTTTGTTAATTCGCGTGAAACGGAGATGAATCGACTTTCACCAAAATATTCGACAAATTGAGATAATGTTTTTAATAAACGATGAGGAGATTCATAAAAAATAATTGTTCGAGTTTCTGGTTGTAAAAATTTAAGACGAGTTTGTCTGCCTTTTTTATGAGGTAAAAAACCTTCAAAAACAAACTTATCACAAGGAAAACCAGAGTTGACCAATGCAGGAACAAAAGCAGTAGCACCAGGCAAACATTCTACTTCAATATCGTTTTTAATGCATTCACGCACCAACAAAAACCCTGGGTCGGAAATTCCGGGAGTTCCAGCATCACTTACTAAAGCAACACTTTCTCCATTTTTTATGGCATCAATAATTCGCTCTATAGTTTGGTGTTCGTTATGCTGGTGGTGAGCAACCAATTTTTTATTAATCTCGTAATGTTTTAGTAATTTAGAACTTTGGCGGGTATCTTCAGCAAGAATAAAATCAACTTCCTTCAATGTTTGAAGTGCACGTAGGGTAATATCTGCTAAATTGCCAATTGGTGTAGGAACAATAAATAATTTCGACATAATTGAAAAGTAAAAAACAAAGTTAAAAATAAAAGATAGCAAGAAATGATTAACTTTATAATTGTTAATGCAACCTTTTTATAAAAATAAACATCTTAATACAGAATCAATGAAAATGAGTGATGAGCAATTGGTTAAAAAGTGTCTTGAAAAGGATACCCTTGCTCAAAAGCATTTGTTTGATGTGTATTCAAAAAAGATGATGGGAGTATGTTTAAGATACGCTAAAGATTCTGATGAAGCACAAGATGTATTGCAAATAGGGTTTATTAAAGTCTTTGAAAAGTTAGACACGTATAAACGAGAGGGTTCTTTAGAGGGTTGGATTAGAAAAATTATTGTAAACACTGCGTTAGATATTATTCGAAAGAATAAGAAGTTTATGAATGATGTTGAAATGGAAAAAGTAGATTATCAATTGCAGAATTACAACGAAGATGCTGTAGATGTTTTATCGGTTCAAGATTTGTTGAGTGTGATTCAAAAAATGCCTACAGGATTTAAAACAGTATTTAATATGTATGTGATTGAAGGGTATTCACATCAAGAAATTGCAGATGAATTAAATATTTCTGTAAATACTTCTAAATCACAACTATCAAGAGCAAGAGCACATTTGCAAAAAGTATTAATAAAAGAAAAAGTAATATAAAGTGAATAACGGATTAGAAAATATTGACGAGGTTCTTAAGCAAGCATTTGATGGCTTTGAACCAAATGTTGACCCAAGTGTTTGGAACAATATACAAAATTCCCTTGCTTCAGGTAATGGAGGAGCGAATTCAACTCCAAAAATTAATCCTTCAACTGCAACAGGAATTATTGGAAAATCATTGGCATTAAAATTTGTTGCTGGTGTTGTATTGTTAGGTGCTGTAGCTACTACAGCGTATGTTGTGTTAACTAAAGAAAAAGAAAATGGAGTTACCAAAAATGTAGTTGCAGAAAATATTTCCAATCAACTAATTGAGAAAACAACAACTCCTATTGTAGATGAAAAAAATGGAACGAATAAGGAGCACGAAACTATTCAACAAAAAACATCAATTGAGAATAATTTAACAATAGCAATTAGCAAAGTAGAAAAAACAAATGCGAATACAGTTGCAGAACTTACTTCTACCTCTGAAATAAAAGTTGCTAATGTTACGGCGGATAACCAATCAGTAGCAAAAGATGAAAAGAGTGAAAACGAAAAGAATGCTGTAAATAATACCGCCAATAGAAATGTAGAAGCAAAAATTGAAAATGAAACAAACGACAATACCAGTGAGGTTATTGTTGAACAACCAGTAAATAAAGACCAAAAGCTTCAATTAGATATTATTCCTAATGTAATTACACCTAATGGAGATGGAATAAATGATAAGATAAAAATTTCCGGAAATAATATTGAAAAATTAGAGATTGTTATTATGGATAAAACTGGTAAACCAATTTTTACATTTAAAACTATTGATGATGTTTTTGAAGGTAAAGATTATGCTGGATATAATCTTCTGCCTGGTTCTTATTTCATGGCTGGAGTTGTGATTGATAGTAATGGAAAATCCCACAATATTAAACAGGTTATTAATGTACTGAAATAAAAAAAACCTCCGTTAGCTAACGGAGGTTTTTTTTGAGTTATTTTTTTTCTTCTTTTTCGCCTTTTCTGCATCTTTTTTTGCCTCTAAAGCATTTTTCTTTTTCTTTTGTTCAGCCGTTAAAATAACATCAATTTTAGCTTTATTTTCTTTTTTCAATTTGTCCTTTTCGTTTTCTAAGGCTTCAATTTTTTTATCAAGTGCTTCTTTTTTTTCGCTATAAGCATCATTTATAACTTTCACTTTAACCAATTGATCTTTGGAAAGTTTCAACTCTTTATTCAACTTTTCAGTCAACTCAGCACTCTTTTGAAGAGGAGTTTTTGTAGGTTTTTTATCTTGTGCATTACAAACATAAAATGTTGTAACAAACACCAATAACAGTAAACTCTGCTTAAATAAAATCATATCATTTAGTTAAAAATTATGGGGTAAAATTAAGTCAAAAATTAATGAAAATGTGTTAAATGTTGTTAAAGCAATGATTATCAAATAAATCAACCACAATAAAACCAATTAAATTTGGTTAACGTCTTATCTATTTTATCATTATTTTTGTAGGCAATAAAAACATTCAATGACTGAATATAAAACAGGCAAACTTTTAGGTCAAATTAACACTCCAAAAGATTTAAGAGAGAAAATTTCTGAAGATGATTTACCACAATTATGTGATGAATTAAGAGATTTTATCATTGATGTGGTTTCTAAGAAAGGAGGTCATTTTAGTGCTAGTCTTGGTGTTGTTGAACTAACAGTTGCTTTACATTATGTTTTTAATACACCAGACGATAAGTTAGTTTGGGATGTTGGGCATCAAGCTTATGGACATAAAATTTTGACAGGTAGAAGAGAACGGTTTCATTCTAATAGATTATATAAGGGAATAAGCGGTTTTCCAAAACCATCAGAAAGCGAATACGACGCATTTGGTGTTGGTCATTCTTCCACCTCTATTTCTGCTGCTCTGGGAATGGCTGTAGCAGATCGGTTAAAAAACGAAAAAAGACAGCACATCGCTATTATTGGAGATGGCTCTATGACTGGTGGGTTAGCCTTTGAAGGATTAAATAATGGAGGTGTAGAAAATACAAATCTATTGGTAATTTTGAATGACAATTGCATGGCAATAGATCCAAATGTTGGTGCCCTCAAAGAATATTTAACAGACATCACCACTTCACATACCTACAATAAAGTAAAAGATGAAGTATGGAACTTGTTAGGTAAGATTAGTAAGTTTGGACCTAATGCACAAGCAATAGCTCAAAAAATTGAAAATGGAATAAAATCCACTTTATTACATCAAAGTAATTTATTTGAATCGTTTAATTTTAGGTATTTCGGTCCCATTGATGGACATGATGTTACTTATTTAACCAAAGTGTTGAACGACTTAAAAGACATTCCAGGTCCTAAAATTTTACATTGCATAACCGAAAAAGGAAAAGGGTATCAACCAGCAGAAGATGGTGATTCTACCAAATGGCATGCTCCAGGTTTATTTAATAAAGAAACAGGCGAAATCATAAAAATAACTCCTAAAAGTCAAGAACCTCCTCGATATCAAGATGTTTTTGGACATACTATTGTCGAATTAGCAGAGAAAAATGAAAAAATTGTTGGGGTAACACCAGCAATGCCTTCAGGATGCTCATTAAATATTATGATGAAAGCAATGCCAAATAGGGCTTTTGATGTCGGAATTGCAGAGCAACATGCTGTTACCTTTTCTGCGGGAATGGCAACTCAAGGTTTAATTCCTTTTTGTAACATTTATTCGACATTTATGCAAAGAGCCTACGATCAGGTTATTCATGATGTAGCATTGCAAAAATTACAAGTAGTTTTTTGCTTGGATAGAGGGGGATTGGTTGGTGCTGATGGACCAACACATCATGGTGCATTCGATTTAGCTTATTTTAGATGTATTCCGAATATGATTGTTTCGGCACCTATGAATGAGGAAGAATTGAGAAACTTAATGTTTACAGCTCAAGCAGAAAATAATGGTCCATTTTCCATACGTTATCCAAGAGGAAATGGAACACTTATCAATTGGAAAACTCCTTTCAAAAAGATTAAAATAGGCACAGGAAGAAGAATAAAAAATGGTGATTATGTTGCCATTTTAACTATTGGTGATATTGGAAAATATGCGATAAAAGCTACTCAAGAATTAGAAAAACAAAATATTCATATTGCCCATTACGACATGCGTTTTGTAAAACCTATAGATGAATTATTGCTGCATGAAGTTTTCGGAAAATTTAAAAAAGTGATAACAGTAGAAGATGGAACAATAATGGGAGGAATGGGAAGTGCTGTTTTGGAGTTTATGGCTGATAATAACTATCATGCTGAGGTGAAAAGGTTAGGAATTCCTGATAAATTTATTGAACAAGGAACTCAACAAGAACTCTATAACGATTGTTTTTACGACGACAAAGCCATTGTTGCTACCGTAAAATCACTTCTAGAAACACAAGAAAATAAAGCTTTAGCATAAAGTGTGTGATGAAATTACATTTACACATAGAAGATAAAGCGAATTGGCTTTCTAAAAAAGTTCCTTGCATAATTGCTGGACCTTGTAGTGTTGAATCGGAAGAACAAGTATTTCAAACTGTACAAGAGATTGCAACATCTGGAAAAGTTTCTATTATACGTGGTGGAATTTGGAAACCTCGAACTCGTCCAAATGCTTTTGAAGGAGTAGGCGAAAAAGGTCTAAAATGGCTAAAACAAGCAGGATTAACAGTTGGTTTACCCATTGCAACCGAAGTCGCCAATGCAGAACATGTGGAAGCATGTTTAAAAAACAACATCGATATTTTATGGATAGGAGCAAGAACTACTGTCAATCCTTTTTCTGTTCAGGAAATTGCTGATGCATTGAAAGGAGTTGATATTCCTGTTTTTATTAAAAACCCAATCACGCCAGATATTAATCTTTGGGTAGGTGCTTTAGAAAGAATTAATGCTGTTGGTATCACTAAACTGGCAGCCATTCATCGAGGATTTTCCTCTTTTGAAAAATCTATTTATCGGAATGCTCCTATGTGGGAAATTCCAATTGAACTCAAATTAATGTGCCCAGAAATCCCTATTTTTTGTGACCCTAGCCATATTTCAGGCGATAAAGATTTAATTCCACTCGTTGCACAAAAAGCATTGGATTTAGAAATGGATGGGTTGATGATTGAGAGCCATATCAATCCTTTAGTTGCAAAAAGTGATGCTGAACAGCAATTGAATCCTAGTGAGTTAATAAACTTATTGAACCAATTAATTATTCGGGAAAAAAATTCTCAGAGTGAAGACTTTATTAATCAATTGGAGCAATTGCGTGCTGTGATTGATGAATTGGATGGTGAATTAATTAATAAGTTCGCTTCTCGCATGAACATTATTGAGAAAATTGGAACGTACAAAAGTCAAAACAATGTAACCATTCTTCAAGTGGAACGATGGGAGAAAATTTTGAAAAATCGTTCTTTCTTAGCTAAAAAAGTAGGATTGAGTGATGAGTTTATTAAAAAAATGCTGGAACTCATTCATCAGGAATCTATTCGGGTACAAACAAATATCATGAATAAACCTAAAAATTAATTTAACCTTATATACGCATTGGAAAAACGCTGGAAAATAAAAAAACAATTTGAACTCGATGAAATAAAAGAACTTTCAACCGCACTCAATAATTTAGATGCCACATTAACCAACATTTTACTTCAAAGAGGAATTAACACTTTTGATGCAGCTAAATCTTTTTTCAGGCCTAGCTTAGAAAAAATTCATGACCCATTTTTAATGAAGGACATGGACAAAGCAGTAAATCGTTTGCAAAGTGCTATCGAAAATCAAGAGAAAATTCTTGTTTATGGCGATTATGATGTGGATGGAACAACTTCGGTTGCTTTGGTGTATTCCTATTTAAAAAACTATTATCAAAACATTATTTATTATATTCCAGATAGATATGCCGAAGGTTACGGCATTTCATTTCAAGGAATTGATTTTGCAGTGGAGAACGATTGTAAATTGGTTATTGCGTTAGATTGTGGGATAAAAGCCAACCAAAAAATTGATTATGCCAATGATAAAAGAGTTGATTTTATTATTTGCGATCATCACCGACCAGGGGATGAATTGCCTAAAGCTGTGGCTGTTTTAGACCAAAAAAGAGAAGATTGTACTTATCCTTTTAAAGAATTATCAGGTTGCGGAATAGGATTTAAACTGATGCAAGCATGGACAAAACAAACTCAAAAAGAAGAAGCTAAATTATTAGCATACTTAGATTTAGTAGCCATCAGTACATGTGCCGATATTGTTCCTATTATTGGAGAAAATCGAATTTTTGTGTATTATGGATTACAACAAATGAATGCACATCCACGATTGGGAATTAAAACCATATTGGAGTTGGCTGCTTTAAAAAGTGAATTAGTGGTTAAAGATGTGGTTTTTACCATTGCACCACGAATTAATGCAGCTGGTAGAATTGCTTCAGGCAATAAGGCTGTTGAAATGTTGGTGGAAGAAAATAGCGACAAAGCGATTGAATTTGGAGGTGACATCAATGAGTTAAATACGGAGCGTAAAGATTTAGATAAAATAATTACACAAGAAGCCTTAGCAATTATTGCCGAAAATGAAGGGTTACAAAACAAAAAAACTACCGTTCTTTTTCAGGAAAATTGGCACAAAGGCGTAATTGGCATTGTTGCTTCCAGATTAATAGAAACTCATTACCGACCAACCATCATTTTAACCGAATCGAATGGAAAAGCAACAGGTTCTGCTCGTTCGGTAAAGGATTTTGATGTGTACAATGCCATTGATGCTTGTCGAGATTTACTAGACCAATTTGGTGGACATAAATATGCTGCGGGGCTTACCATGCCTTTAGAAAATTTAGATGCTTTTATTCAAAAATTTGAAGAAGCTGTTACTGCTCAGATTGACCCTGAATTGTTGATTCCTCAAATAGGAATTGATGCTCAATTGGAATTGAACCAGATAACTGATAAATTTTATAAGATATTAAAACAGTTTGCTCCTTGTGGACCAGGAAATATGCGACCAGTTTTTATGTCGGAAAATGTTTTTATTTCTGAAACTTCCAGAGTGGTGGGAAATAATCATTTAAAAATGGAAGTTTTTCAAGAAGAAAACCCGAAGTTAAAATTTTCGTGTATTGCTTTTAATTTAGGACACCAGTTAGATGAACTTGCCGCAGGTGTTCCTTTTAGTATTGTTTACAACATCGAAGAAAATTACTGGAATGGTAAAACTACGTTGCAGTTAAATGTGAAGGATATTAGGATTTAAACCTTTCTTCTCAGCTCAAAATTTTGCCCTAAATAAACTCTACGTACTTGTTCGTCAGCGGCTAATTCTTCGGCAGTTCCTTGTTTTAAAATGCTACCTTCAAACAACAAATAGGCTCTGTCGGTAATGCTTAGGGTTTCTTGTACATTGTGGTCGGTAATTAAAATACCGATATTTTTTTCTTTGAGTTTAGAAACAATAAACTGAATGTCTTCTACAGCAATGGGGTCAACGCCAGCAAAAGGTTCGTCTAATAAAATAAAATTAGGATTAGAGGCTAAAGCACGAGCTATTTCTGTTCTTCTTTTTTCTCCACCACTCAAGTTATGCCCCAAATTTTTACGAACAGGACCGAGCCCAAATTCTTCTAATAAATCTTCTAATTTTTTACTTTGTTCTTCTTTGGTTAAGTCCATCATCTCCAAAATAGCAGCAATATTATCTTCCACACTTAATTTTCTGAAAACAGAAACTTCTTGCGGTAAATAACCTATACCCATTTGGGCTCTTTTGTACATGGGAGCTGTTGTAATTTCTTGTCCATCCAAAAAAACATGACCAGAATTAGGTTGAATTAAGCCAACAATTACATAAAAAGAGGTTGTTTTCCCTGCTCCATTTGGCCCTAACAATCCAACAATTTCTCCTTGTTGAACAAAGATAGAGACATCTTTAACAACGGTACGTTTTCCATATTTTTTGAAGATGTTATCTGCCTTTAATATCATGATATAAAGATAGTTTTTTCTTTTAGTTTTTACGATTTAAAACGTAGCATTATTTCTTTTAGTATGAAATGTAATGAGTTAGAAAAATAAGATTATTTTGCTTGTTTTTCGACCGCTTTAGAGACAAAAATGCTAAACTCATACAACAGTAACAACGGAATAGTCAATAATACTTGACTGGTAATATCTGGAGGTGTTAAAATGGCAGAGATGGTTAATGTCCCAACTAGGGCATGTTTTCTATATTTTCGCATCATTGCTGGAGTAACCAATCCAACTTTTGAAAGAAAATAAACGATTAATGGAAGCTCAAAAACTAAACCACAAGCTAAGGTAACTGAGGTGATGGTAGAAATAAAAGAATCTAAATCAATTTGGTTTTTAACAATATCACTCACATGGTAATTTCCAAAAAACTGAACGGAAAGTGGTGAAACTAAATAATAACCAAATAAAATACCAATCATAAATAAAAATGAGCCTGAAAAAACTAATGCTCGGGCATATTTTTTTTCAGTTTTTTGCAGAGCTGGACTAATAAATCGCCATACTTCATATAGAATATAAGGAAAAGCTAAAATGATACCTGCAACAATTGAGGTCATCACGTGAATGGTAAACTGACCACTCATACTGATGTTGATTAAATTAAAATCAATGTTTCCTAAACACAAAGAATCTCCTTTACCCATTAAATTAGAGATTTTACAAAACATTCGATAGGTCCAAAAATTATTATCCATTTGAGCTAAAACAACTTTATCAAATAGAAATGATTTAAAGATGAAAGCAAGAATGGAAAAAGTTAAGATTGCTACGCTAGACCTTACCAAATGCCATCTTAACACTTCAAGATGATCAAGAAATGACATTTCAGATTTAGTATTTTCGTTTTCAGTCACCTTAATAATATTTTTGGCTTTTATTGAGCTTAATATCGTTTACAAATTGTTTTATTTTTTGTTCCTCTTGTTTTTTGCAAACGAGCAAAATGTTATCAGACTCAACAACAATGTAATCTGTAAGTCCTTGTAAAACGACTAATTTATCTTTTGGAACATTAATAATATTAGTTGAGGAATCGTAAAGCATTACGTTTTTTCCAACTACCGCATTTTTATTCTCATCTAAAGGTAAATGGGTGTAAATGGAACCCCAAGTTCCTAAATCGGACCAACCAATATCTGCATTTATCACAAAAACATTTTTAGATTTCTCCATGATACCGTAATCAATAGAAATGTTTTTACAGGAAGAATATGCGGTTTGAATAAAATCATGTTCTTTAGGGGTGTTGTATAATCCTAACCCATTATTAAAAACTTCATCCACTTGAGGTAAAAGTGTTTCAAAAGCTTTTTGAATGCTTTTTAAACTCCAAATAAACATTCCGGAATTCCATGAAAAATCACCATTTTCAATAAATTTTTCAGCTAATTTTAAATTTGGTTTTTCGGTAAATGCTTTTACTTTTTTTATTTCAGTATCAGCTTCTTCGATAAATTGAATGTATCCGTAACCTGTGTCAGGTCTGCTTGGAGTAATTCCTAAAGTTAATAAGCAGTCATTTTTAGAAGTGTAATCGAGTGCTAATTGCATGACTCTAATAAATTCATCTTCTTTTAAAATTAGATGATCTGATGGTGCAACAATAATATTGGCATTTGGGTTTTTTGCAGCAATTTTATAGTTGGCATAAGCAATACAAGGAGCTGTATTTCTCATGGTAGGTTCACAAATTATTTGTTCATCATTAATTCCCACTAATTGTTTTAATATAAGTTCCTTGTAAATCTCGTTGGTAACAATGTAAATATTTTCCTCGAGGCAAATGCGTTTTAGTCTATTGTAGGTTTGTTGAATAAGGGTTTTACCAGTTCCAAGTATATCAATAAATTGTTTGGGGTGTTGTGTCCTACTCATTGGCCAGAACCTGCTGCCAATTCCACCAGCCATTATTACACAGTAATTATTTTTGTTCATCAATCGAATATTCGTTCAATTATTTTAATTTACTTAATGCTGTTTTTAATTTTTTAAATAGTTCATCGATTTCTTCTATAACACAAGTCCCTACAGATAAGCGATACCAAGTTGAATTTTTTGAGGCACCAAAAGCATAAAAAGGAACGATGGCTAATCCTGCTTCATCGAGCAAATATTTTGTTACATCTTCTGTATTTTGAAGAACAGTTCCATCTTCTTTTTGTTGTTTTGATAAATCAAATTTAACGGTAAGGTAAATGGCTGCCTGTGGTGCAATGGCATCTACATGATAGCCTTCTTCTTTCAACTTTATCATGCCTTTGTATATGGCGTTTAATCGTTGACTGATGTTATTTTTAAAAGAAAAAAGATATTCATCTATGCCAGCATCGTTATTAAGATATTTGGCAGTAGCAACTTGTTCGGCTTTTGGTGCCCATGAGCCTACATGGCTTAGGATAGCCTTCATTTTATCGATGATTTTTTGTGGACCAAATGCCCATCCTACTCTAACTCCAGTTGCAGCAAAAACTTTAGAAATACCATCAATATAAATGGTGTAATTTTTCATGTCTGGACAAATAGAAACAGGGTCGTAATGTCTGGTCTCTCCAAAGGTTAACGTCCAATAAATTTGATCAAACATCAGATAAAGCGGTTTTTTCGAATTACCTCTTTTTTTATTTTCTTCTAAAATTAATTCACAAATTTCTTCTAAACCATTTCTGCTAAAAACAGTACCCGTAGGGTTTAATGGTGAACATAAGGAGATTAGTGATGCTTGACTAATGTAGGGTTTAATATCTGCTGCAGCGGGCATAAAATTATTTTCAGCTTTGGCTTCAATTAATACTTGCTTTGCTCTAGTTAAATGGCAATAATGATTGTTGTTCCAAGAAGGAACAGGGAACACTACAGTATCTTCTGGATCTAGAATTGTTTGATAAACTGCATATATTAATGGTCTTGCACCTCCAGAAATTAAGATTTGATTTGCATCATATTCTAAGCCTTCTCGGGTATGTAAAAAACGAGAAACAGATTCTCTCAACTCAGTAATACCATTTGCAGCAGGATAATTAGTTTCATCATTTTGATAAGCTTTTATAATCTCTGTTTTAAGTTCTGAAGGAATTGGAAAAATTTTAGGATCAAAATCACCAATTGTTAAATTGTAGATTTTTGCCCCATTTTTAATTTTTTCTTTTACCTCACCTGCCAATTTAATTATTTCTGAACCAATCAAATTTTCAGCCATTTGAGCTACTTTTTGATTGACAATAGGGTCTAATAATGATGAATTCATGTTTTATTTTTTTTTACAAATCCAAAGTTAAGTATTAGCCTTCCAACTAAAAAAATCATTAATTATTAGTTATTAACATTATCAGCCATTAGGGTTTTAAACGAGCTTAACCTTCAATAACAAAAACTTCGGCAATACTATGGATTAGATATCCTTTTTTAGAAGAAACCTCTTCACAAAGAAATCTTGTTCGTCTTTTTTCTCCTTTAATAAATACTCTTTTATCATTTAAAATAAATGTTGCACCTTCTGGAACATTTACTAAGTGTATGGTATTTGTTTTCTGATCGTATTTTTTAAGTTCGAAAACTAAATTTATATCTCTTGCAGAGGATGCTGGGGGATTTTTAATATGTTTTCTGAGTACTACAGCTATTTCTTCCGGAAAAATATTTTTTACCAGTAAAACATTGGTTAATGTGGCAAATTCTGTCTTCCATTCAAGCCCATGAGCCATTGCTTTATGCTGGTGCTTGAGCCAAACTAATAAATGTGCAAACTCGTGGGTTAAGGTAATTAAAAAAGCATATTCATTTAAGTTTGAATTTATGCTTATACGAGATAATTTATCTTTCTCGGAGGTTCTAAAATCACCAAATTTTGTACTTCTTTTTTTGGTAATTTTTAATTCAAACGGTCTCTGATTGAACCATTTTTGTAATATAGGAATGCTCTTTTTTGGAATGTAATTTTCTAATATTTCAAAATTAATAGGCACTATGAAAATATATTATAAACCAATAAACTTGAAAGGTAAGCCAATAATCCCATATAAATAACCTGAATAATGGGCCACTTGATAGAGTTAGTTTCTCTATACACTACTGCTAAAGTTGCCATACACTGCATAGCAAAAACATAAAAAATTAGTAACGAAAAAGTAGTGGCTTTTGAATATAATTTTTCGCCTGTTGTAGGGTCTTTTGCTAATGTCATTTTTTCCCTAATGGACTTTGTGCTGTCTTTGTCTCCAACACTATAAAGAGTCGCCATCGTGCCTACAAATACCTCTCTTGCAGCAAAAGAAGTAACCAAAGAAATTCCTATTTTCCAATCGAAACCAATTGGTTTAATAATAGGTTCAATTGTTTTACCAATTATCCCTGCATAAGAAACTTCTAATTTTTCTTTAGCAATGAGTGTCTCAATCTCTTTTTCTGAATAGTTTTCTTTTATGTTTTCGGTTGTATATTTTGTTGTTATTTTTTCAAAAGAATCACCAGGAGCATAAGATGATAAAACCCATAAAATAATTGAAATAGCAATAATAATCTTTCCAGCATTGAACAAGAAAATTTTTACTTTATTAAGTACATCAAGGCTAACATTTTTAAGTCTAGGTAATCTATAAATCGGCATTTCGAGCGTAAAAGTACTGTGTTGTTTAGATTTAATAATCAATTTCATAATTAATGCAGCAATCATGGCTGCTGTAAAACCAAGTAAATACAAGCCCATAACTAAAAGTCCTTGGATGTTAAAAATGCCATAATAACTGTTTTCTGGAACAATTAATGCGATTAACAAGGTATAGACAGGGATTCTAGCAGAGCAACTAATTAAAGGGGAAATCATTATAGTAATTAATCGTTCTTTGTAATTACTAATGGTTCTGGCACTCATTATTGCAGGAACTGCACATGCAGTGCTGCTTAATAGTGGAATTATTGATTTTCCATTTAAACCAACTACTCTTAAAATTCTATCCATTAAAAAACTTACACGCGACATATAGCCCGTATCTTCTAAAATGGTAATAAAAGTAAAGAGTATAGCAATTTGAGGAATAAAAATAAAAATTCCTCCTAATCCAGCAAGAATACCGTCAACAATCAAATCATTTAACATCCCTATAGGTAGTAAGTTAGCTAAAAAATTACCCATAAACAGGAAACTTTTTTCTATTAGTTCCATTGGGTAAGCTGACCAGGAAAAGACTGCTTGAAAAATTAAAAATAGAATACCAATAAATATTAGGTACCCATAAAATTTATGGGTAAGAATATTGTCGATTTTTTTTGTTTGGAGGTAAGATTTATCTTCTCCTTTTTTTACGATGCATTGATTTACAATTTCACTTATTTTTTTTAATCGAAGCATTGTTTCATCAATAGCATTTGAAGAAAATGTTTGCTCAAGAAACTTAGCACTTTTGATTTCAAATGAATGGATAGCATTTTTAAGTTCCTCTATACCTTTTCCTAATTTGGCATTAATTGGAATTATTGGACAGTTTAATAATTTAGATAATTGATTAATATCAATCTCTTGATTATTTTTTTCCAATAAATCCATCATGTTTAATACTAGAATAACATGTTTCCCTTTATCTACAACTTGTGTGTATAATAGTAAATTTCGTTTTAAATTGGTTACATCCGCTACAACAATAATAATGTCATCTTCAGCAGATTCTTCAATATAAACTTTTGCTACTTTTTCATCTTCAGAATTAGGACTTAAACTATAAGTGCCAGGTAAATCAATAATGTTAATTTTAGTTTGATGAATAGTAAAAACTCCTGTTTTTTTATCAACAGTTATTCCAGGAAAATTCCCTACTTTTTGATTTAAACCAGTAAGAGCATTAAAAAGAGTGCTTTTCCCAGTATTAGGATTCCCAATTAATATAATATTTTTCTCAATATTTTGAGGTTTATTTTTAGGCAAATCTTATAATTTATCGATTTCTATTTGCTTGGCATCTGATTTTCTTATTCCAATATAATTGCTTCCCGAAGTTATTAATATTGGATCATTTAATGGAGCTATTCGTTCCACTTTAATTGTTTCACCCAAAATAAAACCCATGGCAAGTAGTTGAATAGCGAGATTATCATCATTAATTTTAATAATAATGCCACTTTCGTTTTCTTTTAATTGAGCTAGGTTCATTAGTTATTTAGAATTAGTCTAAATAGTGGGCAAATATATGCGATTTTTTAATTTATAGATATGATTTTAATCAGAAAAAGAATTTTGAATAGTTAAGGTTGGTTCTAAAAATTGATTCGCATCAAAATTTTCATAGTTTTTTAGAGACAATGAAAATTTTTGAAACACTATCTGGATTCCGTCAGCTGACGGATGAAGCAGTATATGAAAAACCATGAAAACCCAATTAGAGCAAATATAACAAACAATCTAACTGCGTTATATTTTTTTGCAATAGCTAAGGCTATTCCAAAAAAAATATGCCTTGCATCTTATTTATTATCTTTGTTTTTTGAAAGAAATCAATTTTTAGAACCCACCTTTAAGTATGTTTTTTTTCAGTAAGATGTGTTTTGCTCCATTTAGGGCAAGTATTGCATTTATTTTTCTTCCCTAGGTGACAGGAGAGAAGAGAAAAAGAAAAAATTACAAGAAATAAATATATTTTAAGGCTACTATTCATCATGCAAAGATAAGCAACTTCGATAATAAATATTTACTTTTATCTTTTATAACAAAATCATGTTGTCACTATTTTATCATATCGGAAAATATTTTTTGTTATTAGGTAGAATTTTTAAAAAACCTGATAATGCCAAACTCTATTGGAAACAAATAGTGTACGAAATGGTAAGTTTAGGTTTAGGCTCATTAGGCCTTATTGCTATCATTTCTTTATTTATGGGTGCGGTTGTTACTATACAAACTGTTGCAGCAATAGATAGCCCATTAATACCATTATATACTGTAGGTTTTGCAACTCGACAATCATTTATTTTAGAATTGGCTCCAACTGTTATGTGTTTGATATTAGCTGGAAAAATAGGCTCCAACATTTCTTCTGAAATAGGAACAATGCGAATTTCAGAACAAATTGATGCACTAGAAATTATGGGCGTTAACTCTGCTTCCTATTTAATTTTTCCCAAAATTATTGCAGCATTAGTTACCATTCCTATAATAATAATTTACAGCATGTTTCTGGGTATTATTGGTGGATGGATAGTTAGTACTTATTCAAGCAATTTGTCTGTTAGTGATTATATTTTTGGATTAAGATGGAGTTTTAATTTATTCCATGTTTTTTATGCCTTAATAAAGACATTGTTTTTTGCTTTTATTATTACAAGTATTCCTGCCTATCATGGCTATTATACACGAGGTGGCTCATTAGAAATTGGTAGATCAAGTACTAAATCTGTTGTTTATAGCAGTATTATTATTTTGATTATCAACTATATTTTAACTCAATTATTGCTGGTATGATAGCTGTAAAAAACATCAATAAATCTTTTTCAGGTGTACCCGTTTTGCATGATATTTCAATTTCTTTTATTCGTAAGGAAATAAACTTGATAATTGGGGCGAGTGGTTCTGGTAAATCTGTTTTAACAAAATGTATTGTTGGTCTTCATGAGGTTGATAGTGGAAGTATAGAATACGATGGCAGAGATTTTACGAAGATGAATTTTAAAGAAAGAAAAGGGATAAGGAAAGAGATTGGAATGTTATTTCAAGGAGGAGCTCTTTTTGACTCTTTAACTGTTGAAGAAAATATTAAATTTCCATTAGAAATGTACACCTCCCATAGCAAGGAGGAGATATTAGATAGAGTAAATTTTTGTTTGAAACGTGTAAATTTAGACAATGTTAATAAATTATACCCTGCTGAATTAAGTGGTGGTATGAAAAAAAGAGTAGGAATTGCTAGAGCCATTGCTCTTAATCCGAAATATTTATTTTGTGATGAGCCTAACTCAGGGTTAGATCCTCAAACTTCAATTGTAATTGATAACTTGATTCAGGAAATTACATTGGAATATGATATGACAACTATTGTTGTAACACACGATATGAATTCGGTAATGGAAACTGGCGATAACATTACCTTTATTTATAATGGAAGAAATTGGTGGAATGGAAATAAACATGAAATTTTGAAAGCCGATAATAAAGAACTGAACGATTTTGTTTACGCTTCTAAAATAATGCAGAAGTTTAAAAATTTATAGACTACTATAGGTATTATTTGTATATTTTATAAATAACAACATAAGGTCCAGACCTTGCTTTTCTAACCTGTTTACCTTCTTTTATTGAACTCGGCTCTTGCACCTCCCATGGTCCCTCTCTTAGCTCAGCTTTAACTATTATTTCTTTATTTAAGCATTTTAATAATTCTGATGGAGAAACGTAACCTTCATTGATTTTAATAAAATAAATTTTATCGTCAATCTTTAGGAAAAAATCAGTATAATTTTTTTGTAATTCTTTCTTTCTTTGAACAACAGTTGCTCTGTATTGATTCTTTTTAAGTGCTGTAGTTTGATTTTCAAGTGTTGCTTTTGGGTTACAACCAATAAATAACAAAGTAATTAACAATAATAAAATTCTCATGGTGTATTCTTGGATAAGATTAATAATTGTTTTTTAGGAAAAAAAAAGACCCTACAATTTTGTAGAGTCTTTAATTATTAAAAATTCATAATGTTATTGTTTTACAAAAGTATTAGTAATAACTTCTTTACCGTTATTAATTCTAACCATGTAAACGCCATTGTTAAAGTTAACAACATTAATGTTTGATTTCATATTATTTACAGTTTCTGTGTAAACAACTTGACCTAATGCATTCATTATTTCTAAGGTACTTCCGTTAACTAAATTGTTAACTAAAATATTTTCTGTTGCAGGATTAGGATAAATACTAAAGCTAGGAGTAGCAAGTTCATCAATACCTACACTACCATTACCTCCAAAAATTGGTCTTAACACGTAAGAAACGCTAAATCCATAAGTTTCTGAGTTAGCCCAAGGATTGGTACCAAATATTACCCATGTTTTTCCAGCAGTAAAAATACCAGTTGTTGTACCTAAACTAATATTAGTATCTATTTCTTGTGCAAGAACTGCATACTCTCCAGGAGCTAAGGCTAATCCACCAGTGATAGGTAAAGACCACATTTTATTGGTGGTAGTATCAATAGTAATCACATCAGTAGTAGCTATTAGTGTTGTAGGAGTTCCTATGGCATCAGTATTGTATATTTTAACACTAAAAGGTTTACCATTCATACCACCTGAAGTATTTCCAATAAATGCATCAACAGCAGTCATTGTATCATTTGCAAATATAGTAAAGTCTTGACCAAGTTCTCCAGCACCACCACCAATACCTAAAGTACCAGTAACAATACCTGTAATACTTGCGTTATCTCTTGCATAAACAGAGTCAGTAACAAGCATTGTATAGTATATTGTGTCATTAGCAGGGTTTCCATCAGTAATAGATGCTGCTGAAGCAATGTATTCAAATACGTATTGACCAATAGCAGATGGAAGATAAGTTCCTGCAGAAAGCACAGCTGTAGCTGATGAACTAATAGCTGAAGCAGCACTACTGGTTGTTTGTACTGGAGTTGGATTTGGAGCTATATAAACATTTACAGTTAAAACAGCATCAGCTACAGTAGCAACGCCGTTATTTTTTACACTTGCTGTAAGTGAAATACCAGCTGGATCAATTTGATCCACTGGAATAAGTGAGTATTCAGCACCACTTACTGATAGAGATTGAAGATCATCTGTAAAAGGAGTTAAAGCTGTAAATGTGTAGGTTTGATTAGTGCCAGCCATGGTAACATTAATACCTTGTGCAGTACTTGAATAGTTTGTTCCTCCATCGCCATAATCATCAACCATAATAATGTCATATTGCGAACCAATGGTTAAACAAAATGGACCTTCAGTAATTAATGAACTATTTGCATAACTTCCAGGATCACCAGCAGCAGCTACTACAGCACCTCCTCCTGAACACCCAACAATAGTATTTCCTCCAGCAAAAATAGTTGAAGCAGTTCCACAACCAGCACCAGTTGGAACAAGCTCCCAATATCCTTCATAACCCCATGTGTCAGTGGTAACATCAATAGAAACTGCTACTTCACCAGCAATACATTGAGCATTTGAGCGATTAGCTAGCCCTACAATAGAAAGAGCTGCAAAAACAATTTTAGTAAACATTTGTAATCTTTTTTTCATAATAGTTTTTTTAGTTTATAATTAAATTTATAATACAAACTTAATAAAAAAAATAATAGTTTGAATAATTTCAACAACTTAAATAATTTTAACTTTACGAACAACAGTTTTTAGCATTGTTAGAAGTATAAGTATTAACTTTTTAAGTATTTTTCGTAATTATTATTAAACAATCAGAATTCCATTAAAATGAAAAACAATTCTATATTTATTCATATTCCTAAAACTGGAGGAACTTCTATTAATACTGCTATTCAGAATACAAACTGGCAAACGGAGCCCAATTTTTATTATCGACATATTTTGCAAAAAACAAAATATTCTAATGCTGGCGATATTTTTGAACCGGCAAATTTTGAGCAGTTTAAAAGTTATTCTGTTTTTATGATGTTGCGACATCCAATTGACCGTTTAGTTTCTGAATATTATTTTATTCAGGAGCGTAGAAACTTTATGGAATTATTTAAAAAACAACCTACTGATTTTATTAGTTACTTACAAAATCATCAAACACACAATGGAGTAATTAATTTTTTGAAAGGGAGACGGTTTTTAGGTATTCAAAAAGCTACAGTAAATGATCTTGATGATGTTTTAGATGCTATTGAGCAAATCCCAATTCATGTTGGAATTTTTGAAGAATTTGCTGCGTCTATGCAATATTTTTCTGAAGTAACTGATATTAAATGGGAAAATGAAATGGAAGTAAAAAGAATGACATTTAGAAGACCTCAAATTTCTGATTTAGCTGAAGATACAAAAAGTTTGATTCTAAAAAACAACTCATTAGATTTAGAGCTTTATCAATTTTGTTTAGAAAGGTTTAATTCCATTAAATCAGGGTTAAAAGACTCTAAAATTACTTTTATTAAAGACAAATATAATCATGTTATTCCCTATGCACTAAATGCGTGTTTGTTTGAGTTTTGTATGAATAATAAAAAATTTATTAACCAAAATTTATTGTTTTTTAAAGACCTCACTTTCTATTTATTAAAGCAAAAAGGAATAAAAGATGGATTAATTTTTACAAAAACATGGAACGAAACTTTTTTGAAAGCCGTTGATCATCATTTTCCAAACAGTATGTTTTATCAAAAGTTAGCATTAGTATTTAATAAAGATGGTGACCCCTTAGAGGAAATTGAAAAAATTGCTAAAGCAGTTGATGATTTCTTTAAAGAAAATTCATCTAATAGTCACTCATTTTATACCTCAATGCAATTTACATCAGCACTGGTGGTAGGTGTTAAATCTCCGAAAACTAAAAAAAATATTTTTTAAGTCAGTTATTTAAAAAATAATTTTTTTAATACGCTACTAATAATGTTAATATGAAGTATTATGTAATTTAAATTAACATTAACTATTCAACAATAAAAAAACCGCCAAGATGTCTTGGCGGTTTTTAGGACTAGTCAGTCAATTAATTATTATTCAACAACTAATTTAACGGTTTCATTATCAATAGTTAAGAAATAAATTCCTTTACTATATCCAGCTAATGAAATTGTTTCTTGAGTTTTACCAGAAACATTTATGGTTTTATTCATAATTGTTTGTCCAACTATATTTTTAACTGTTAAATCAGTATTTTCTATGTTTCCAGTTAAGTTAATGTTAAACTCACCGCTACCTGGGTTTGGATAAACTATGAAGTTAATATTGTTAGCTACTTCATCAACACCAGTAGATGGATCAGTTGTTACATGCAACCAGATACTACCATTTTGTAAATAATCTTCCTCATTACTGTTGGCATTATAACTTCCATCACCATTACAATCGTAATAAAGATTAGCACCGCTAGCTGTCGGTAAAAGACCATAAGTGTTATAATCACTCCATTGAGAGTAGGTATTTCTGTCAAACATAGATAAAACAGCAGACTTTGTACCGACACCACAAGCACCGCCATCTTGGAAACCCGCTAAAAGCCCAAATGTATCAGTATCCATACCTTGGAACTCTACCTTAACACCAAATTTTTGAGAAGAAGGCAGTGTTAAATTAGGTGCTAAAGTTATAACAAAAGAGTTTAGCCAGGCACCTCCTGTAGATAACGAAGTTGAAGTAGTGATTACAGTATCCCATAAGTTAGTGGCAATTTGAGGATAAGCACTAGCATTTAAGCTAATAACAGTTACTTTAATACTGTTAGTTTGCCCTGAGTTATTAACATGACCACCAAGAAAGAAAATACTATCTATTTTAATGTTAGTATAATCAACACCTGGAATATAAGTTGTATAAGTGTTATAGTCATAAATACTATCAAATGTTACAATAAAGTTATTTAATGTAGCGGTATCACCAACTACAGATGGATAATCTTTAACATCCCAAATATACCATGCATAGTTAGGTGTCCATAAGTTGTCTTCAGCAGCATCATAATCAATGTAAAAAGAATTAGTTGTTTTTGATGAGTTATGGTTTTTTTTGATTGTGTTTAAAGGGGTGTGTCCTTTAAACGCAGTTGCTATTTGGGAAAAACCAACACTGGCTATAACCAAAGAAGCAAATAAAAATGTAATTTTTTTCATAATTTATTTTTTTAGTTTAAAATTAGTTCACAAAAATACAAAAAAATTACTCATCCAAATAATTAATTAATTGAATCTTGCATGAATAATGGGGGTTAAAATTTAAACTAAAATGTGAGCTATTGTTAGAACTGATTACAACAAAAAAAGGCTCTTTTGTAAAACAAAAGAGCCTTTTATATAAAACTAAATTCTATTATTCAACAATCAATTTAGTAGTTTTATGATCAATCGTTAAGAAATAAATTCCTTTGCTGTAATCTGCTAAAGAAATGGTTTCTTTAGATTTTCCATTAACAGCAATTGTTTTATTAATTACTGTTTGACCAACTACATTTTTTACAGAAAGATTAACATTTCCTGAATTTTTTGAGCTTAAGTTAATGTTAAATTCACCTGTACTTGGGTTTGGGAAAACTGAGAAGTTGACATTGTTAGTTACTTCATCAACACTATTTCCTGAATCGAAGTTCATTCGTACCATAGGTGTTTGAGTGGTATAGTAGTTTTGATTAGGAGCAGGAGAAGACATGCTAGGATAATATATTAAACTCATTACCCCTGATGGACTTGTATTGCTTGGAGATGTTCCACTTGTTCCGTAGTAAAATTCAGTAAAAGCATGTACAGCAGCAAAATAATTGCTTCCTGCAGTAACCGTTGGACTAGTTGGTAAAAGAAGTGTTTTAGTTGTTCCAATATCCCCAGCTACTGTCGTATAATAACTTGATCTATCAATTTCTACAAATGAACCAGATGTAACATCATATAAAACAACGTCAATAACAGTTCCTACAGGTGTTCCTGCACCAATAACTACATCAATAGCATAAACAGGAGTTGTAGTATAAATATCAAAAAAGTTTCCTGCCTCAAACTCTTCAGATGCAGGGGTTGTACTGGCATCAGTACCACCACCAGCTCCAGGTGTTCCGAAGTCATCTAAAGCATAGATGTATTGAGAGACTTGAAAAGGAGGAAAGACAAATGTATTGTTAGCTGGAGTAATATCAGTAGAATCAGAAGCAATGGTTAGTGTTACGGTATAAGGAATGCCCACTGTTGTAGCAGGAGTATATTGTGTTGTCGTAAATAAGCTATCTGTTGTTCCTGCAATAATTGTTGTAGCTGCACTAGTTCCTGTAAAAACACCACCATTTACATCTGCTGTTAAGATACTATTAGGCTGGTTTTTAGAACCAACATTAGTTGCTTTCATAGCAAAATCAAAAGGACTGATTTGAGCTACAGGAATACGAGTATAGGGTACAAAAGCAGCACCATAAAATTCATCATAAACAACCAAATCATTATTATCTGTTTCTTGAATAGTAACATCATCCACCATCCATGCGTAATCCCAGCCTCCTGTAAAACGGAACCTAATCCATACATTAGGTTGATTTCCTGCAACAGAACTAATGTTTACTGAGGTTGGCTCAGGGTTGGCAGTAGAGGCATTTGCTGCTACACCTAAATGTAAAGGGAATTGTGTGAAACTTATTCCATCAGTACTTACTTCTACAAATACTGCATCTTGATAATGTCTCCAATAAGATTCAAAGTGAAGCGATACAAAAGGCGAACTACCTAATGTTGTAATAGGACTGGCTGTAGTAATGGTTGCGTCTTGAAAAGAAGATGCAGAACCAATGCCATCAGAATCAAACATTGCAAAGTTACCCCCAGAGGTAGATGCTATTGAACCCATACCGGCAGAGTAAAAACCGACAGGTCCTGCGGCACCTATTACCCAGTCAAGAGAAGGAGTTCCTGTGTTTGCTATTGTCCAATTAGCAGGGGTTGAAAAATCGTCAGACCAAAGAACAAGACCTTTATCTTGAGGAGCAAGAGTAGCTTTTTTAACTACATTTCCTTGTGTTTTAAATGGATTTGCGTTTTGTATTGCAACTTGTCCGAAAGATAAAGTTCCAAAAGATAAGCCAATAGCAAATAAGTAGATTTTTTTCATAATTTATTTTTTTAGTTTATAATTAATAAATATAACCTACCAAAGGTACAATTTTTTTTAAAATAAACATAAAAACATGTTAAAAGTTAGAAATATATAATCTATAATAATTGACTTATTTCAAATAATTTCTTCTATATATTCCTCAATTGGAGCACAGCTGCAAATTAAATTCCGATCACCATAACCATCATTAACTCGACTAACTGTTGGCCAGTATTTTGCAGCTGCTATCCAACTTAAAGGAGTTATTGCTTGTTCTTTGGTATAAGGATGTTTCCATTCGTCTTTTAAAATACTTGCTAAAGTATGAGGTGCATTTTTTAAGGCATTGTTGGTTGCATCCATTTTTCCAGAGGCGATGTCGTCAATTTCTTTACGAATGGCAATCATTACTTCAATAAAACGATCTAATTCCTCTTTGCTTTCGCTTTCTGTAGGCTCAATCATTAACGTATCGTGTACAGGAAAAGAAATAGTTGGAGCATGAAATCCATAATCCATTAATCGTTTAGAGATATCAGTAACATCTACATTGCTATCTTTAAATTGTTTGCATTTTAAAATCATTTCGTGTGCAACTCTACCATTATTATTGGTATATAAAATTGGATAATAAGCTGCAATTTTTGATTTCAAATAATTGGCATTTAGAATTGCAAATTGTGTAGATTTTTTTAAACCTTCGGTTCCTAACATTTTAATGTATGCATAAGAAATTAAGCAAACATAAGCACTTCCATAAGGAGCTGAAGAAACACCAGTGATGGCTTTTTCTCCACCTGTTTTTACAAAAGGATTGCTGGGTAAAAATTGAGTTAAATGTTTAGCAACACCAATTGGTCCAACTCCAGGTCCGCCTCCACCGTGAGGAATGGCGAAAGTTTTGTGTAAATTTAGATGGCAAACATCGGCACCAATATTGGCTGGATTGGTTAATCCAACTTGAGCATTCATATTGGCACCATCCATGTAAACCTGACCACCATTGCTATGAATAATATCAGTTAATTCCATTATGCTTTCTTCAAAAACACCATGAGTGGAAGGATAAGTAACCATTAAACAAGATAAGTTGGCAGCATTTTCTTCTGCTTTAGCTTTTAAATCTGCTATGTCGATGTTTCCGTTTTCATCACATTTGGTAACAATCACTTTCATCCCAGCCATAACAGCACTAGCTGGATTTGTACCATGTGCAGAAGAAGGAATTAAAGCTATATTTCGATGTGGTTCTCCATTATTGAGGTGGAAGGCTCTGATAACCATTAATCCAGCATATTCGCCAGAAGCACCAGAATTTGGTTGTAAGGAAACTGCATCAAAGCCTGTAATTTTTGCTAAATCGTTCTCTAATCCATGCAACATTTCTTGGTATCCTTGGGCTTGATTTAAAGGAGCAAAGGGATGAATAGTTGTCCATTCTTCTCTGCTTAAAGGTAATAATTCAGATGCTGCATTCAATTTCATGGTACAAGAACCTAATGAAATCATAGAATGTGTTAGAGATAAATCTTTGTTTTCTAATCTTTTAATGTATCGCATCATTTCAGATTCTGAATGATACTTATTAAATACATCATAAGTTAAATAAGCAGAAGTTCTTTTTAAATCAGTAGGGATTCCTTCGATTTTTTTATTGAAAGCCGATATTTTTTTGTTTTTTAGTTCAGCAAAAATAGTGGCGATTTGTTCTACATCTTTAAGTCGTTCTGTTTCTCCTAAACTAATAGCAACTGTTGTTGGGGTATAATAAAAATTAATTCCGTTGGCTAAAGCTAATTCGTTCAATTTTTTAATATCATTCGCACCTAATTCATAAGTTAACGTATCAAAGAAAGAAGTATTTGCTCTTTTAAAACCAAGTTGGTCTAAATGGGTAGCTAAATCGGCAGTTAAATTATTAATTTTTGTAGCGATATTTTTTATCCCTGTTGCACCATGATAAACAGCGTACATTCCAGCCATTACTGCTAATAATACCTGAGCGGTACAAATATTGGAGGTGGCTTTATCTCTTTTGATGTGTTGTTCTCTAGTTTGTAAAGCCATTCTTAATGCTCTATTTTCTTCAGCATCTATAGAAACACCAATAATTCTTCCGGGCATTGCTCTTTTATAATCATTTTTTGTAGCAAAATAAGCAGCGTGAGGTCCACCATATCCCATAGGAACGCCAAATCGTTGTGATGAACCAACAACCACATCTGCACCCCATTCAGCAGGAGGAGTTAATAAAGCTAAACTCATTAAATCTGCAGCAACAACAACCATACTTTCGTTGGCATGTGCTTTCTCAACAAACTTTTTGTAGTTATAAATTTCTCCATTAATTGCAGGATACTGAATAATAGCTCCATAAAAAGAAGTATCAAAATTAAATGTTTGGTGGTCGCCAATAATTAATTCAATTCCTAAAGGAGTAGAACGAGTCTTTAAAACGTCAATGGTTTGAGGAAAACATTGGTTAGAAACAAAAAACTTATTGGCTCCATTTTTTTGAGAAGTTTTACTTCTGCTATTAAAACCCATAATCATTGCCTCTGCAGCAGCAGTACCTTCGTCTAATAAAGAAGAATTGGCTAATTCCATTCCAGTTAAATCCAAAATTACGGTTTGAAAATTCAACAAAGCTTCTAATCTTCCTTGAGAAATTTCGGCTTGGTAAGGGGTGTAAGCGGTGTACCATCCTGGGTTTTCAAAAATATTTCTTTTAATAACAGAAGGGGTTATGGTGTTGTTATATCCTAAACCAATGTACGATTTAAAGATTTTATTTTTACTTCCTAGTTCGTTGATATGATTTAAGTATTCATATTCACTCATTGCAGGAGCTAAATCCAATTCATTTTTTAAGCGGATTTTGTTAGGAATAGTTTGTTCAATTAATTCGTCTAATGAACAAACGCCACAAACAGTAAGCATTTCTTTCAAATCACTTTCTCTCGGACCAATATGTCGAGTATAAAATTTTTCTGTTGCCATTATCTATATGATTTATTTTTGTAAATTTAAGGAGAACAAAGGTAGCAAAAGTCAGCAATTAACAATGTTGATTTACAAACAGTTTATGAACTTTTTAAACGAAATTTAACAGAAATTAATTTTTATTTAAAACAGAATTTTGCAAATCATTATATCGAACTTTCATTTCAGCAATTTCCTGAATGAGGTTTCTGTTTTGTTCAGCACCATTTCCAACAATAATAATATCGGCTCCAGCATTGTATATTTCTTTGGCAGCCTGAGGAGTTCTTATACCTCCGCCAATTATTAAAGGACCCGAAATATTATTTTTTGTTGCAGCAATCATCGCAGTAGAAATGCACTTTTTTGCACCACTTCCCCCATCAATGTAGGTTAGTTTTAAACCTAAATACTCCCCAGCTAAAGCAGTTGTTGCAGCAATTTCCGATTTTTCGTAAGGAATTGGGTTGGTGTCGCTCACATAAATTGCAGTAGTTGTGGTTCCACAATCAACCAATAAATAACCTGTTGAAATAACTTCCAGTTTTGTTTTTTTAATTAAAGGAGCAGCAATAACCTGACTTCCAATTAAATATTCAGGATTTCTACCTGAAATTAAGGAAAGAAATAAAATGGCATCAGCTTCTTTAGCAATTTGATCGGGACTACCTGGGAAAATAATAACAGGTTTTGAAGAATTTTCTTTGATAAATTTTACAGTTTTTTTTAAATCACCTTTAGTAATAATACTACCGCCAACAAAAAAATAATCTACTTCAGATGTATTACAAACTTCAATGGTTTTTAATAACCCCGAATTATTTTGTTTGTCTGGGTCAATCAATACGCCAAACATTTTCTTTCCGATTTGAGAATTGTTTAAAATGGATTGGTAAATATTGTTCATTTCGTTTAAAATAACTTACCTAACTTTTCATTGAGAGGAATGGCTAAATCAATAAATTCAAAATTTAAAGAATGTGATATTTTTAAATGATTTATCATTTTATTTAATGATTTTCTATCTTTAGTTATATAGGCATCAATTTTTCGATTTTTAATTTGTGCGAAAAGTTTAATGTCATTAATCACTATTTGTCTTTGCTCAATTTTTCTTAATTCTTTATTATGAATTAATTCCGATGTAAATTCACCAGATATTTTAGCATCCAAATAATCAAATTCTAAAAGGCGAAAAACATTTAATGAAAGCAAGTTGTCAGGATTATCTCCTGCTGCGTATTCTCCTACGACAATAGTTGAAAGATAAATTTCAATACCATTTTCTAAAAAATATTCAAAGTATTCAACTGTGTTTTGATGGTATTCTTCATCTAGTTTTAATAACCTGATGCAAAAAGAGGTGTCAACTAAAACACTTTTGAGTTCTTTCATATTCCTTCTGCCCTTAAGTCATTAATCCAATTATCAACATTCGTAATCTTACTTAAATTTACTGAAGCTTTTTCAATAACTTTATTTAATAATGATTTATTAAATGTAGGATTGTATTGAATATATTCTAATAATTCTAAATCTGACAAGTTATCATCTTCAAAACTTTTTTTCCCTTTTACTTTTAAGCCGTAAACTTTATATGTTCTTTTCTCTCCTTCCATTATTTGCTCTTTTGTAGCAGAGATTATTAGGTTTCCATACCTTTTACTGCTAATATGCAGGTTTGGAGTTTTTCCTCCTTCCTGATATATTTCTCCATATAAATAGAATTCACCTTCATAAAAAGGAGCAGCTATTATTTCAAAACTAGTGGAGGAATTAATCATCAAATTCGTTTCTTTTGAAAGAGAACTATTGAATTCAATTGTTAAACCTTCTTTTTTAGCAACTTTTTGAAATTTAGAAATGATATATTGTCGTTTATAATCTAAAAAATCAACATTGTTTCTTGTTTTTATTTCTTTAGTTAATGCGTTGAATAATAAAACAACAGAAATTGGCAGGAAAAATTTGTGTTTAGCAGAACCTTCTTCTATCTCGTATGAAATATGCGGTCTTCCTTTCTTATCATTTCTTTCTGGGTACAAAAAAGTTTCTATATCTGAAATTAAATCTTTAACTTCTGATATGTCAACATCTTTAGGTAATAAAGTATGATCCTTATTATTAACCTTTATTTCTATGTAACCTTGTTCTTCCATAACAGTTATATGTACAAAGTTAAAAAATATAAATTAATTGTAAAGCAAAAAATAAATTACAATGTATAAACCAATATATACTCATCAATTTTCTCCCAACTCATATTTAATTCTAACTTAAAATTAGACATTTTAATTTTCCCTTTAAAGGAATTTGAATTTTTAGAGAAGTTCTCAATAAAAAGATGTTCGATAAAAAGGACTTCTTTTTGCCCATAATATTTATAGAGTGCTTCTTTGGCTGCCCAATAAATTGTTAAATCGCTTAAAGAAGTAACGGTTTTGAGGTCTGATGGATTTAAAAATTTATGTTTAATGCGTTCCACTTTGTTAGAAATTTTTTCGATATCAATACCGCACGACTTTTCTTTATTAAGGGAAATAGCGACAAATTCATTCGAATGAGAAATAGAAATAAACCAATTATTATCTAAATGAGGTTTTCCAAAATCATCATAAATGATGGTTACATTTTCAAAAAATTCGATTAATAATAGTCTAGTAGCCAACCATTGTTTTAGTCGTTGTTGGTTTTTTGTTTCCAAAAGATTAGTTGTGTCAAATCCCTTGTTTTCAAGCGATTCGATTAATTCTTCGGTAGTTTCTGTAATCTTCCAAACACCAATTTTAGTAGGAATGGAGGTATTTTTTATTTCATAAATTGGCATTTTAAAAAATGGTATTAGGTTATTTCTTAAATTTGCAATCCTTAAAATTATAAAAAACTATAACTAATGAGTACACAAGTAGAAAAATTACCTTACAAAGTTAAAGATATATCCTTAGCAGAATGGGGAAGAAAAGAAATGACCTTAGCTGAATCAGAAATGCCTGGATTAATGGCATTAAGAGAAGAATATGGAAAAAGCAAACCTTTAGCAGGAGCTAGAATTGCTGGATGTTTGCACATGACCATTCAAACGGCTGTATTAATAGAAACATTAACTGCTTTAGGAGCTGAAGTGAGTTGGTCGTCATGTAATATTTTTTCAACACAAGATCAGGCTGCTGCTGCAATTGCTGCAACTGGAGTTCCTGTTTTTGCTTGGAAAGGATTAAACGAACAAGAATTTGATTGGTGTATTGAGCAAACTTTATTTGCTTTTAAAGGAGGAAAACCTTTAAACATGATTTTAGATGATGGTGGGGACTTAACCAACATGGTTTTTGATCGATATCCAGAATTATGCAAAGACATTAAAGGATTATCTGAAGAGACTACTACCGGGGTTCATCGTTTATACGAAAGAGTAAAAAATGGAACATTAGTAATGCCAGCAATCAACGTAAATGATTCGGTTACCAAATCGAAATTTGATAATAAATATGGATGTAAAGAATCGTTGGTAGATGCCATTAGAAGAGCTACAGATATTATGATGGCTGGTAAAGTTGCCATCGTTTGTGGATATGGTGATGTTGGTAAAGGTTCGGCAGCTTCTTTAAAAGGTGCTGGAGCTAGAGTAGTTGTTACCGAAATTGACCCAATTTGTGCATTGCAAGCTGCAATGGATGGATTTAAAGTTTCAACATTAGAAAATGCTATTGCAGAAGCTGATATTATCGTAACTACTACAGGAAACAAAGACATAGTAGTTGGTCGTCATTTTGAAGCAATGAAAGATAAAACTATCATTTGTAACATTGGTCACTTTGATACTGAAATTGATGTAGCGTGGTTAAATAAAAACTATGGACATACCAAAAACACCATAAAACCACAAGTTGATTTGTACAACATTAATGGTAAAGACATTATTTTATTGGCTGAAGGCAGATTAGTGAATTTAGGTTGTGCAACAGGACATCCCTCTTTTGTAATGAGCAACTCATTTACCAACCAAACATTAGCTCAAATTGAATTATGGACAAATTCTAAAACATATAAAAATGATGTTTATATGTTGCCAAAAATTTTAGATGAGAAAGTAGCAAAATTGCACTTGGCTAAAATTGGGGTAGAATTAACTACTTTATCTCCAGAACAAGCAAAATACATTGGTGTTTCAGTTACTGGACCTTTTAAACCTGAACACTATAGGTATTAATTTTTTGATATTTAGACAATTTAAAGCCTCAACGAAAATTGAGGCTTTTTTAATTATAAATCCTCAATTCATTACCATCAAAACTGGTTTGGTATTGTTTTAATGGTAAGTTGGCCGGTCCTTGTGTTACAGAGCCATCCGTTAAAATAAATTTTGAACCACAACAATCGTCAAAACCAGTAATATTATTTACTTCTACAGAAACCAATGCACAACTATTGCTCGAATCGAAAGTGCAATGCCTATCGTAAGCTTGAAAAACATCATTAGAAGCTCGGTATACGATAATTCCTCTAGAACCTCCGTTTAAATAAGTCCAACCACCAGGAACAGTTAACATATTATAGGCAGGGTCGTTAATGTGTATGATTATATTTACAGTAACTAAAGGAATATTGGAATCATTATTCTTAGAGCAACTAAAACACACAAAAGAAATGAAAAGAATATAATGCCAATTTTTTATCATTCTATACAATTTAGGTATAAAATTAGTAAATTCGGGCTTATAAAATCAAAAAATATAAATGAGAACATTTAAACATATACTTACGGTGGTATTAATTATTTTATCAGTTTCTGTTTTTTCTCAGGAAACAAAAATGATAAAAAATAGAAAAAAAATATTAGAAAAACAAGAACAAGAAAAGGAAAAAGCTCAAGAAAAAGCAATTGAAGGAGGTAAAAAGAGGCACTTGAACATCCAAACCAAAGAGACAAAAAAGAGAATGAAAAAGCATGCTAAAAAAACGGAAGCAGATAATAATAGAAGACAAGGGAAAAAAAGATCTTTTTTTGCTAGGATATTTGGTGCAAAATGACAAAAATAACTGCTATAATAGTTGATGATGAGTATCTTGCTAGAGAAAACTTAAGGATGCTCCTAGCTGATTATTGCCCTGAAGTAGAAGTACTGGGAACAGGAGAAAATGTAGAAGAAGCTCGTCAGTTGATTGCGGATAAAAAACCAGATGCAGTTTTTTTAGATATTCGAATGCCAAGCGGAGAGGAAGGTCTAGAATTATTGGATGATGTTCCAATCAATAACTTTCAAATCGTATTTGTAACTGCTTTTAAAGAGCATGCGATTAAAGCATTTAACATCAATTCCATTCATTATATTTTAAAGCCAATAGATATTGATGACTTAAAAGAAGCGGTTGCTAAATTACTGAGTTATAAAAAACTATTTTCTCAAGATTCTTCCAACTTAGAAACCTACTTGGAGTCTATCAAAAATTTTTCTACCACCATTCATTACCAAAATGAGTCGAATAAAATTACTATTTCGTACTTAAAAGGAATAAAAATAATTGAAGATAATTCGATTTTATATATGGAGGGAGATGGCAATTGTACCAACATTCATTTTGTTGATGGAACCACTTTTTTTGATACTCGAACATTAAAAATATATGATGAAATTTTAAATAAAAAAAAGTTTTTTAGGATTCATAAAAAGTACATCATTAATCTAAATCACTTGACCGACTACCTTCATGATGATGGATTTTTTGCGAAAATGAAAACAGGAATAAAATTGCCAGTTTCTCGAGCTCGAGTATCAGACTTTATTAAAATCATTAAAGCTTTATAACTGTTTAATTGCCTAAAAGTGCCATTAGATTTCTAAACCATACTGTTTGCTAGTTGGAGTAAAATCATGTGAAAATTATTTTATAAATTTATTATGCATTAACACTCCATCTTATGGCTACAAAAACAATTATTATTGATGACGAAGATAACGCTCGTGAAAATCTTAAACTAATTATTGAAGATTATTGTCCAGAATTAGAAATTGTTGCCGAAGCAGGTTCGGCTAAAGAAGCAAGGAAATTAATAGAAGTTCATGAACCACAATTGTTGTTGTTAGACATTAACATGCCTAACGAAGATGGATTTGAGTTATTGAACTCTATTTCCAACAAAAATTTCTCAGTTATATTTATTACAGCTCACAATCAGTTTGCTTTAAAAGCTTTAAAAGCTGGAGCGATAGATTACTTAGAAAAGCCAATAGATATTGAGGAGTTGCAACTAGCAGTAAGTAAAATAACTAATTCAGACATTAGTGCTGGAAATGTTGATTATAAAATGATTAAAAGTTTATTAAATGAATATAAATTCAATAATAAATCAGACATCATTGCTGTGCCAACCCTTAGTGGATATGAAATTATTAAAATTGAAGATATTGTATATTTTGAAGCAGACGAAAGTTATACAAGGATGTTTTTATCGAATGGACACAAACTAATAAGTAGTATGACCATTGCTCGGTACGAAAAAGTACTAGACAATACTATTTTTTATAGAATTCATAAATCATATATCATTAACACCAGACATCATTTAAAAGAATTTAACAGGCACGATGGCAATGTTGCCATTATGGATTCAGGAGTATCCATACCAGTTTCTAGAAGAAAATTAACAGGATTTATTAATGCAATTAAAACATTTTAAGAATACCTGAATGATTCGATTCTTTTCTTTTTTAATGATGCTTTTTATTGCTGTAAAAGCATATACTCAACAATATAATTTTATCAAATATAACATTGAGGATGGCTTGGCTCAATCTCAAATACAAGCCATTTGTCAAGATAAAGATGGTTATGTATGGATTGGAACTTTAGGCGGATTATCGAAATTTGATGGTATTAATTTTGAAAATTTTTCTACCGATGATGGTTTATTAAACAATCAAATTGATGCTGTATATAATGATAGTAAAGGGAGAATTTGGTTGGGAACACAAGGTGGAGTTACCGTTTATAATGGCTATTCTTTTAATAACTTTAAATTTAAAAAAGAATTAAGCGAAAAATTTGTTTTATCAATAACAGAAGATTTAGCTGGTAATATTTGGTTTGCCACAGATGGAGGTGGATTGGTACATTTAAAAGATACAACTTTTAACTACATCACTTTACCCAATGGTTCGGACAATAATTATGTAAGACACATCTATGTAGATTTAAAAGGTAATAAATGGTTAGCAACTAGAAATGGAGTCTCAATAATTGATTCAAATCTTAATATAATAGACACCATCAAAAATATAAATGTTACACAAGTTTTTATTGATAAGGATGAGAGTGTGTGGTGCTCAACATTTGGTGACGGTGTTCTTCATCTTTTCAAAAATCGTTCAGTTAAATATTCAACCGAAAATGGATTGATTAGTAATCATATTAGAGCATTTACCAAAAGATTGGATGGCTCAATTTGGTTTGTTTCCAAAATCGGAATTTCTAAATTTTACAAAAATTCCTTTAAAGAATTTACCATTAAAGATGGGTTGAGTGATAACAATATAAATTGTATCATCGAGAGTCATTATGGCAACCTTTTTTTAGGAGCAGATGGAGGAGGTTTAATAAAATTTACCAACGAAAATTTTGTTAGTTATACCCAAGCAGATGGTTTGAGTAGTAATATTATTATGTCTATTAATGAGGATAAAGAAGGGAAAATATGGCTATCAACCTATGGGGATGGAATTAGTGTTGTCATTAAAGATAGTTTTCAGCATTATACAACCAAAGAAGGTTTGGGGAATAATACCGTATGGTGTAGTTTAATTGGTAAAGACAATCGAATTTGGTTCGGTACTTCCAATGGATTTTCTGTTTTTGATGGGCATCAATTTAAAACTTACACCACCGAACAAGGATTAAATGCTAAAAAAGTATATGCACTTAGAGAAGATAATCATGGTAATATTTGGATAGGAACGAAGGAGGGCTTATCCGTTTTGTATGTGGCAAATGATAGTATTTATAACTACAAAGAAATTGCAGGTATAAGTAGAAACATACGCTATATTTATAATGAAGATAATATTGCCATTTGGTTTTGTTCATCTGATGGTTTATTTCGTTATGATATCAAAAATCATTCGGCAAAAAAATTCGATGTTTCTAATGGTTTTCCTGATATTAGTGTGATGTGTATTGCAAAAGATAGAAAAAATAATTTGTGGATAGGAACCAGTAATGGATTAGTTATTTACAAGAACAATAAATGTAAAAAAATAAAAATTCCAGATAATTTCGCTTCCAATAACATCAATTTTTTACAATTAGATAATTTCGATTATTTATGGATAGGCACCAATTATGGGCTTTATCAATTAAATATTGCTAAAAAAGAAACCTTTGTTGAAACCGATTTTATTAGGTATTCTAATTTAGATGGGTTAAAAAGTTTAGAATGCAATCAAAACGCATCGTTTATTGATAGTAAAAATAATTTATGGTTTGGTACTAGTTATGGGTTAATGAAACATTCTTTAACAGCCAAAAATTCTGTTACAACCTTACCACATGTGCTTATTAAAGGAATTCGATTATTTTTTGAAAATCAGGATTTAACCAAGTTTTCTAAAGGAATTGATGAAAAAAACAAACTTCCAAAAGAGTTGGTTTTGAGATACAATAAAAACCATTTAACATTCGATTTTGTAGGAATTTATCATACTAGTCCCGATAAAGTTAAATACAGATTTAAACTCGAAGGTTTTGATGAAAGATGGCAACCCGTAACAACTTCAACTTTTGTAACCTATTCTAACATTCCATTTGGCGATTTTACTTTTCAACTTTCTGCTACTACAGATTTAAAACATTGGACAACACCTGTTCAATTTTCTTTTACCATAAAACCTCCTTTTTGGTTTACCTGGTGGTTTTATTTACTGTGTTTGGTGAGTTTGACCACACTAGTTTGGTTAATTGTTAAACGAAGAAAAAAAATTGAAGAACGAAAAAGAGCTACTCAATTAATTGTTGACAAATCAAAAATGCTCATTTTGGAGCAACAAGCATTGAATGCGAGCATGAACAGACACTTTATTTTTAACGCATTAAATTCCATTCAATATTACATTAATCGACAAGATAAAGTAGCTGCCAATAAATACCTTTCTAGCTTTGCTAAATTGGTGCGAAAAAACTTAGACAGTTCGTTGGTGAATGAGATTTATTTAGATGATGAAATAGAACGAATAGATTTGTATTTGAAATTGGAAGAAATGAGGTTTCAAGATAAATTTAGTTATCAAATTAATGTAGTTAAGAATATAGAACCACAAACCATAAAAATACCTTCTATGTTGCTTCAACCATTTATCGAAAACTCTATTTGGCATGGAATTTTACCTACTAACAAGCATGGAAATATTACGATTGATGTTTTAAAACAAGAAGATAAACTAATTATCAATATTATTGATGAGGGGATAGGAATAGAAAAAAGTTTAGCAGATAAAAAAGATAAACTGCAACAACATCAATCTAAAGGGATGGAATTAACCAAAGGAAGAATGGAATTAATTAGTAAAATATCTAATAAAGACTGTTCTATTGAAGGTCCTTTTCAAATTTATGATGAAAAAAGGAAAATTGCAGGCACAAAAGTTTCAATTATACTAACTTTATAGCAATAAAATAAAGCAATGCAAGTAAAAAATATAATACAAATCATAGAAGACTTTGCTCCATTATCCTATCAAGAATCGTATGATAATGCGGGTTTAATTATTGGCAATTTGGAGGAGGAGGTTACAGGAGTATTAATTTGTTTAGACTGCGTGGAGGAAATTTTAGAAGAAGCCATAAAAAATAATTGCAACTTAATAATAGCACATCACCCCATTGTTTTTAACGAATTAAAAAAAATAAATGGAGCAACTTATCTAGAGCGAGTTGTTATTAAAGCCATAAAAAACAACATTGCTATTTATGCTGCCCATACCAATTTAGATAATGCAACTGATGGTGTAAGTTTTAAAATAGCAGAAAAATTAGGATTAATCAACTGCAAAGTGCTACAACCCAAGAAAAATTTATTTCACAAAGTAGTGACTTATTGTCCAATAGATTATGCCGAAAAAGTAAGACAAGCACTATTTGATGCTGGAGCTGGGCATATCGGAAATTATGACGAATGTAGTTATAACGTAGAGGGAATAGGAACTTTTAAAGGATTACTTGGAGCTACTCCTTTTGTTGGAAAAGTAGGAGAATTACACCAGGAAAAAGAAATAAGAATAGAAACGGTTGTGCCTTCGCATTTGCTACAAAAAGTAATCAAAAATATGATAGTAGCACATCCTTACGAGGAGGTTGCTTATGATGTTTATCAATTAGAAAATACCAACCATAATATTGGAAGTGGAGTAATTGCTGAATTAGAAATACCTCAAAACGCAGCAAATTTTTTAAAACAACTAAAAACTAAATTAAAAACCGATTGCATCCGACACACTAATTTATTAGGGAAAAAAATTAAAAAAGTAGCCATTTGTGGAGGTGCTGGCAGTTTTTTATTAAATGATGCCATTGCAGCCAATGCTGACATTTTTATTACTGGAGATTTTAAATACCATCAATTTTTTGATACTGAAAATCAACTCATTATTGCAGATGTAGGACATTATGAAAGTGAACAATTTACATGTGAATTAATTTATGATGTACTTATAAAAAAAATTCCTAATTTTGCCATTCGTTTGACGAAAATAAATACAAACCCAATAAATTACCTATAAAATGGCTAAACAAGAAGCGACAATAGAAGAAAGATTAAGAGCATTGTATGAATTACAAGTAATAGATTCTACTATTGATAAAATTCGTACAGTTAGAGGAGAACTTCCATTAGAGGTTCAGGATTTGGAAGATGAAGTGGCTGGTCTGAGTACCCGATTGGATAAGTTAACAAATGAAATTGAAGATCTTTCTATCGAAATATCCAACAAAAAAAATGGAATTAAGGATGCTAACAATCTCATAAAAAAGTACTTAGAGCAACAAAATAAAGTTAGAAATAACAGAGAATTTGATGCTATCACGAAAGAAATAGAATTCCAAAATTTAGAAATTCAATTGGCTGAAAAAAGAATTAAAGAAGGAGAATTTCAGTTGATTTCTAAAAAAGAAAAAGTAGTAGAAGCCAAAGAATATTTGGATGGTAGAAAGTTAGATTTAGATAACAAAAAAAGTGAGTTGGATGAGATTACTCAAGAAACTCAAGATACTGAAGTGAAATTGATAAAAAAATCCGAAAAAGCCGAAAAAATAATTGATGAAAGATTGATTAAAGCTTACAAAAAAATTAGAGGAAATGCTCGAAACGGTTTGGCAGTTGTTACCATTCAACGAGATTCTTGCGGTGGATGTTTTAATAAAATTCCTCCACAACGACAATTAGACATTAAAAATCATAAGAAAATTTTAGTTTGTGAGCATTGCGGTAGAATTTTAGTTGATGCTGCTTTTGACCCTAATTTTGTTGAACATGTTGAGGAAGAAAAAACAACAAAAAGAAGAATTACAAGAAAAACTAAAAGCAGAATAGAAGAAGATTAATCTTAACTTAAAAAACATATGATAAAAATCGCTAGCCAAAATGTTAGCGATTTTTTTTTGATTAGTTTCTATTGGTTACAATACTTAGAAATTAAGGAATAACCTTGTTCAATACCTAACTCGCCAGCTTTACTTAAATCTTTACAGGCTTGCTCCTTATTATCTAAAATTAACAAGATTAATGCACGATTCAGGTAAGCCTCGGCAAAAGAGGAAGATTTGTTAATCACCTCACTATAATCTTCAATAGCTCCAACATAATCTTCTTTTTGAAATTTAATATATGCTCGATTAAAATAAGCATAAGTGTAATTTGGGTTAATTTCAATGCACTTGTTGTAATCATTAATGACCAAGTTTAATGCTTCTTTATTGTCATTCGTATCCACCTGATTAATGGTTAAATAAATTCTATTTGCTCTACCAAAATAGGTCATGTAATTATCGGGGTCTAAACGCAAACTGGTGTTAAAATCCAAAATCGCTTTATCAACTAATTGTAAAGAATTATAAACAATGGCTCTTTTTAAATACAATTCGCCATTCGTATTATCACTATTTATTTTGTCATTTATCTGCTGTAATTTTTCATTTTTCAATTCCTCGCTGATGTCTTCATTTTCGGTATTTAAAAGAAAGTAAGCCGAAAAAGATTTATTTTTTTTATTCCACGAATCGATAATTCGTTTATCCTTGTTGGAGGCTAACAAACTGAGGTAAAAAGGAGGGATTAAAGAAATTTGATTGTTAGCGATTTGCTGCACATTTTTATTGGCGTTGTTGCCACTAAACGAAGTTACTTTAGCAATGTTTAACTCCTCATTTCTTTTTAAGCTATCTGTAATATTTAACTTGGTGTTATTAATTATTTCTGCAGTTTGATTGTCTTCTTGTGCTCCTCTATAATCTCCCAACTGTTGTTTTAAGGAAGCCCTTAATTTATAACCATCTACAAAATCGGGATAAAATTCAATTACTTTTTCTACATCTTTTTTAGCTAGTTTTATTTTTTTTTGTCGTTGGTAAATTAAGGCTCTGTTGTAATAAGCCAAAATATTTTTTGGGTTTAATAATATTACTTTATTGTAATCTTCCAACGCATTTTTAAAATCTTCTTTATCAGAATAAATTAATGCTCTATTGTAGTAGGCTGATGTTGAATTAGGAGAATGTTCAATAACTTTATTCAAGTCTTTTAAGGCATCTTCCTGATGTTCTATTTTATTATAAACCATTGCTCGTTGAAAATAGGCATAACTACTTTCGGAGTCTAAATGCAAGGCATAATTAATATCGGTAAGTGCCGAATCGTAGTGCTTTAAATAATAATAAGCAGTGGCTCTTCTAACATAAGTGTTGGGCTCAAATTTATTATTTTTGATGATGATGTTAAAATCAGCGATGGCTTCGTCATATTTCTCTAATCCAAGGTTCGACATTCCTCTAATAATGTATAGCAATTCTTTGTTAGAATGATATTTTAAAGCTTTCTCGCAATCGGCAATGGCATTGTTGTAATCTTGCAAATAGTTATAAGTGGTGGCTCTGTTTAAATATATTTCAGAATTGGTGGAGTCTATTTTTATAGCAGCATCAAAATCGCTAAAAGCACCTTCGTAATTCAACAATCTATCTCTTACCGAAGCTCTAATAATGTACGCATCAATAAATCGTGGATTGAGTTGAATAGTTGCTGTAAAATCACTTTCAGCACCCACATAATCGCCTAATTCTAATTTGGCAAAACCTCTAAAATAAAAAGCTTCGTAATTGGGAGCATCATTATTAATCACATCATTAAATTTTTCTATCGCACTTTTATATTGTTTTTCCGAAAGTTCTAAACGACCAATAAGCAGTTTGTTTTCTTTTTTCACCTGTGCAAAGGTTGGTGAATTGGATAATAAATAGAAAATAAAAATGGAGTAAGATAATAAATAGGCAAACCGTTTCATGTACAAGTCGAAAATTTTACCAAAAAAACAAAATATATCCTTTCATTCAATAAAGAAAAAGGAATAAAACGTTAAATAAGTATAAATTATACGGAAAACGCCCGCCTGCCTTTCGGACAGGAGATAAATTGTCGAATTATCTTTTTGTCTAAAGTCGACTTCCCACTTCCGTCTTCGGACTTCCGTCTTCTTTATTTAAGCACGTAAGTATAAATCATTCTTTTATCAGCCACTACCAAATTGGTTGTTTTATCGTTGTTGATATCGGCAATGGTAAATGGTGTACTTCCTAATAGTGGAAAATCCTCTTCAATTTTTCCTTCACTATTTATTAAATAAATTTGGTTACTAGTTACTAATCCTATTTTAATTGATTTATTGGGCATATTAAAGAATAGTGGAGTTTGAGTAATTGCCGATTGAAACTCAGAATTAAAAATTTCTTTTTTGTCTGCATCAATAATTTTTAGCGTATTATTCCACATAAAAATATAATCGTTGGAGTTATCGTTGTTGTAATCAAAAAAGTTAAAAGTTGCATTTTTTGGAATATTTTCAAGGGTTATTACTTCTTTTTTATCATTCAAAAATAGTTTAACAATATTGCCCAATGTATCTGAAGTAATTAAGTAGGTTTTATTCAAGTTATTCCCCACTTTTAAATACACTTCGTTGCTTAAAAATGGCAATTTGTTTTCAATTTTTAATCTGTCTTTTCCTGAACGTTCAATCACTTTAACTTTTCCATTTTTTAATGGAACAACAAGGTAATCTTTTCCAGAAAGTGCAAAATGCCAAATCTTACTTACTGCTGGACTTTCTGCCGAAACATATTCCCAACCATCCACTTTGTTTCCTTCGGCAGTGTAGTTGTAAACCATATTATTGCTACAGCCAATTAATAAACGATAGTTTTTATCGTTGGAATAATCTAAAACTGAAATTCCATTGCTGGCATCACTTGGTAATTTTATTGGGTAACTTCCCACATTATTACCATTTCGGTCTATTAAATAAATTTTAGATTTGGTATTAAAAAGCAGTTGTAGTTTATTGTTTTTAAAAATATCAATCTGGTAAAATTTGCTCATTACTCGCTCACTTAACTGTTTGCTCCAAATTACTTTTCCAGTATTGCTTATTAAGTAAATGGTATTGGCATCATCTTGTACGATTATTTCTTTCGAATTGGTAATATGATTAACGACCAATTGTGGTGTAGCACTAATGGTAGAATCTAATTCTAATTCCCACAACGAACTCGTTTCTTGTTTGTAAACAGGATTATATTTTAAGAAAATGGTATTGTAAAAAAGATTATTTTTTTCGGCAGTCACTTGAAAAGCAACCGCTTCAAATTTTCTAAACAATTCTATTTTTTCATCTATCATAGGCGAAAAATCTGCTGCACCATAAATCTTATATAAATTGGTAGAACGAGCAATGTTGTTATAAATAAAAATAGTGCTGCTTGAGGAAAGGTTATCGTAAAATTCTTTAAAATTTTCATTAGTACTCAATACTTTTTTAGTGGTATAGTTGGTAATAAAAGTTTGTAATGCATTTTCGCTGTTTCCAAAAACAACATAATCATCAATAATTGCGTAATAATTTTTTTCGAAATCAGGGAATGGTTTACCCAATAAATTGCTAAACAAATTTGGGATGTTTAATTGGTTGATGGAATAGCCATTAAATTCAATAGGTTGAACAACGATATCGGAAATTATTTTTTGGGAGATAGCCGATAAACTTTCTTTAGTTTTCTCTATTTCATTCGATTGAAAAATAATGTATTGATTATTTAATAATATGTCTGATTGCGATTCGGTTACTACTAATGCTAATTCGTTACCTATGTTCTGAAGAAAAGTTGCTTCTAAATCGATACCATATTTTTTGATTTGTTCGTCTAAATAGCTTTGATAATTAAAATAAAGCTGCTCACTTTTTAACAGTTTAACTCGATTCTCAAAAAATTCTTTTGAATTACTTAAACCATAATAATAAATAAAGGAAGTGTTAGATGGGACAATGGATAATAGTTCCATTTCTTGTGGTTTTTGACCTTTAAAAAGTTGAATGAAATAATTATCCACATCGTTGTTAAAACTAAATCCACTGAACGATAAAGAATTAGGTTTAATATTCACATCAAGTTCTGTCCAACCCGTATAATTTTCAAAGCCAGCTAAGTACGTTTTGGTAGATTTGTTGACATATTGAGTAACAATTTTAGAAAAATACTTGGTATTGATAAACAGATTTCCGTCTTCTGATTGCCCCGAAGTATTAATGACCTTACTAAAAGTAGGGTCGCTTAACAAATTATTATTAGAATTTAGTTGTCGGATAACATCTTCAATTAATACCGTACTGTAGCTAAATACTAACGTATTTTTATAAATAACCATTGAAATTTTATCCTTATTGTTGGTGGAGATGGTATAAATTGTTGCACCATCATATTCCCTGCTTTCGGTATTTTTTTTGGTAACGATTTTAATTTTATTAATGATATCTGCTTCGCTTGCATCTACAACAATAGGAAGGTAAAAAATAAAATCGAAATTAGTTGCACCCGACAGATGAATAGAACTTAAAATAGGGGAGTTCTTAAATAATGGAGCAAAAGGTCCGCTAAGTATAGAATCTAAATAATGCATTTGATTTTTTATAGTAAAAGCAGTAGTTGTATTACCAACCAATTCTTCCCAAATAATATTAGTAGAAGCTATTTTGTTGTAGATGGCATTAAAATTATTTTCTTTTATGATTACAGCAGCATTGATTGGAATAGCCTCAAATGAAGTTTTATTAATAGGTTCTTTTATGTTTTTATAAAAGTTGTAAGCGATAATGCTTACCGCCACCATTAATAAAATAAACAGAACTAAAAGAATTTTTTTTGTCATGAAACGCCTAAAATTAAAGCCTAAAATTAAGCGGTAGATGGAAGTTAAAGCCCAGCTATTTTATAAAGAATTAACAACTATAAGTTAATAGGCGTTTTATTGCGGATGAATAGAAATAAAATGCAAAATAGCCAATCGATAAGCGTTTAAACCCAATCCTGCAATTACTCCAATACAATTTTTTGCCATTAAGGAAACGTGTCGATATTCTTCGCGAGCATAAACATTAGAAATATGAACTTCTATTACGGGAGTTTTAATTCCAGCAATAGCATCAGCAATTCCAATGGAAGTGTGCGTGTATGCTCCAGCATTCATAACAATAGCATCAAAATTAAATCCAACTTCATGTAATTTGTTAATGAGTTCACCTTCTACATTACTTTGAAAATAACTAAGTTCAACGGTTGGAAATTCAGCTTTTAAATCTTTAAAAAAATCATCAAAAGAAGAATTGCCATAAATACTTGGCTCTCTTTTACCGAGTAAATTTAAGTTAGGACCGTTAATTATTAGTATTTTCATCACAAATTGTTATAAGACAAAGATACAATTTTGGATTTACGATTTACGAATTGGAAATTAGTCATTTTAATTTTCTTCGTTCTTCCGACTTCTGACTTCTGTCTTTTAATTTACGATTTGTTATTCCTTACTACTCATCCCTCTCTCCTTATTTCTCATTTCATTTTTCTTATTTCTTATTTCTTATTTGTTCCTTTGCTAAACTAAAATTAATTGGCGTGAATTGGGTATCGACCATAAAAGGATTTAAAAATTATTTACAGTTAGAACGCTCGTTGTCTAAAAATTCTATCGAAGCCTATTTGCACGATGTAGAAAAATTATTTCAATTTTTAGAGTTAAAAGGAATAGACCTTCCGCCTGAAAAAGTAGCACAAAAACACATTGAAGAATTTTTGATGTGGATTAGTGAATTGGGTTTAAATGCTCGTTCTCAAGCCAGAATATTATCGGGTTTAAAAGCTTTTTACAAATATTTAATGATGGAAGATATTATCGATAATTCTCCAGCAGAATTAATAGAATCTCCTAAAATTGGGCGAAAATTACCTGAAGTATTAAGTATAGAAGAGATTAACGAAGTAATAAATGCCATTGATTTAAGTAAGCCCGAAGGTGAACGAAATAAAGCAATGTTAGAAACCCTTTACAGTTGTGGCTTACGTGTTACCGAGTTGATTAATTTAAAAGTATCTAATTTATTGTTGGACGAAGGTTTTGTGCGTGTGGTAGGAAAAGGCGATAAAGAACGAATTACTCCAATTGGAAGTATTGCCATCAAACAAATTAAAATTTATGTAGCGAGTAAGCGCAATCACATGAATAACATTGATAAAAAAAGTGAGGATATTTTATTTTTAAACCGTAGAGGAAAGCAATTAACTCGGGTAATGATTTTTACGATTATTAAAAATTTAGCACAAAAAGCTGGAATTAAAAAAACAATTAGTCCACATACTTTTCGACATTCTTTTGCCACCCATTTGGTGGAAGGAGGAGCCGACCTGAGAGCAGTGCAAGAAATGTTAGGACACGAATCCATTACCACTACCGAAATTTATACACATTTGGATAGAGAATACTTACGACAAGCAATTTTAGATTTTCATCCGAGAGCTAAATAAAATTTTCCTTAATTTGGAGGCGTAACAATTTAAAAAAAATAATGAGTATCTCCTTAACTACTAATTTAAACTGGAAAACAGAGCTCAACAAAACGGCTTTAAGGTATCATACGATAACTTTATGGGTTGCTGTAGTGTTTAACTTGTTGTTTTTTATTACCGATTACATTAACATTTACGAGTATTGGCAAGAATTTTTAACTTTTAGAGTTGTTGTTGCATTTATTTGTTTAATCACCGTTTTATTTCACAAACAACTTAAAATTTCTATTGAGATGATGGCAGTTATCCCTGTGTTATTAATTTCAATACAGAATGCCTATATGTGGAGTGTAATGGATGCAGAGCACTTACAGAAACATACTTTAGCATACATGGCACTATTTATTGGTTCGGGAATGTTTGTGTTTTACCATGTCTATTTTTCTGTTTTTATTGTTGTCGCAAATGTTATTGCAAATGTTATATTTTTCTATTTTAACAGTGCTTTATCTGTAGATGAGGTTTTGGTAAATGGAGGTTTCTTAACACTTGCTGTCGCTATTTTTTCAATTCTATTAATTCGAATGCGGTACAGTTTAACCAAAAAAGAAATCATTGCACGAACTGAATTGGAAAAATCAAAACAACTCATAGAGGAAAAACACAAAGAAATAACCGATTCGATTAATTATGCCGAGCGAATACAACGCAGCTTTTTGGCAACTACCGAAATTTTAGATAAGTACCTAAACCCAAAGCACGTCATTGCGAACTGTCATCCTGAGCTTGTCGAAGGAACAGCGAAGCAATCTGTAAAAAATGAGCAGATTGCTTCACTCCCTTCGGCCATTCGCAATGACGAAAGCAATTACTTTGTCTTTTTTCGCCCTAAAGACGTAGTAAGCGGCGATTTTTATTGGGCATCAGAATTGATTAACGGCAACTTTGCATTTTCTTGTGCCGATAGCACTGGACATGGTGTTCCAGGAGCAATTATGAGTATTTTAAATATTTCGAGTTTAGAAAAATCTATCGAAAAGGAAACAGAACCTGATCAAATATTAAATCAAACTCGAAAAATTATTATTGAGCGTTTAAAAAAAGATGGCAGTTCAGAAGGAGGAAAAGATGGAATGGATTGCAGTTTACTGGTATTCAATCAAGACCGTACAAAACTTTCGTTTGCAGCAGCAAACAATCCTGTTTTTATTGCTCGCTCTAGCGTCAGTGCGAGCTGTCATCCTGAGTCTGTCGAAGGAACAGCGAAGCAATCTCATTCTAACGAGCAGATAGCTTCACTTCCTACGGTCGTTCGCAATGACGATGGAGAGGAAAAGGTCGTTCGCAATGACGATGGAGAGGAAAAGGTTGTTCTCAATGACGGTTATGAATTGATAGAATTCAAACCCGACAAGATGCCAGTTGGTAAACATGAAAAAGATCAAGAATCATTTACACTTCACACTGTTCTTCTCCAAAAAGGAGATATTATTTATGCATTAACCGATGGTTTTTCCGACCAATTTGGTGGCGAAAAAGCCAGCCCGACTGAACAAAATCGGGCGTTCGGACGGGGCAAAAAATATAAGATTAAAAATTTAAAAGAATTGTTATTGCAAATTGCTCATTTACCCCTGTCAGAACAAGAACAAAAACTGTCTGATGAATTTGATAAATGGAAAGGAAGTAATGAGCAAGTTGACGATGTTTGTATTATCGGTGTGAGAGTTTGACGAAGTCAATTCTCGAACGCCAGATAATACAAATCCGACTACTGGCGGATAATATAGGTGTTAGAATCTAGTTCTTACCGATTATGAAATTATCTGTTACATCTTATTTGAAATGATTATTTTTACAGTTCATGTCAAAAATGAAAAAAATATTATTCATTACATTCCTTCTTTTTATGGTTTTTGCATGCCGTAAGGATTTTGAAAGACCCAGTTGGGATGTAGATTTGTTAGCCCCGCTGATTCGAACAACATTAACATTAAATGATTTACTTCCAGATTCTGTTATTCAGGTTAATCCCGATACTTCTATCAAATTAGTATTTCAAACTACTATTTTTAACATAGAAATGGATTCGTTGTTTAAAATTCCTGATACAACGGTTACCGAGGTGTATATTTTCCCTTTTAATTCTGTTGCCAACCCTGGAAATTCTTTCTATAGCACCAACAAGCAAGTTACGTTAAATGTAAGCAATGGAGTAGAATTAAATTATGCATTGGTTGAATCTGGTTTTATAGAATTAGAAATTTTTAGCCAAATAAAAGAAAAAATCATCATTACTTATACTGTTCCAAGTGCTACAAAAAACGGAGATACACTTGTTATCAAAGACATTGTTGATGCAGGGACATTTTCACAAGATGGGTATCTTAAAAAAATAATTAACTTAAGTGGTTATGAGTTAGATTTAACTGGTGTTTCTAAATCGGAAGTCAATACTTTTATTACCAGAGCAGTTGCAACGGTCGATACTAATGCATTAACTCCAGTTACTATTTCGATGGGCGAAAAAATCACCTATAAAAATACCTTAGTGGATATTGTACCTTATTTTGTAAGAGGTTATTTTGGTACTCAGCAGATTCATTTTGGACCAGCGACCACTAATATTAGTGCTTTTAATCAGTTTACAGCAGGGACTTTAGATTTGGAGCAAGTAGATGTAACCCTTGATTTTAAGAATGGGATAGGAGTAGATGCTCAACTTGTTGTCAATCAGTTCGCTACCATTAGTACCTCTACTGCAAATACCGCTAATTTGAGTCATACGAGCATTGGAACTCCATTAAATTTAAACAGAGCACAGCTTACTTATTCAGTTCCAGAGGTAAATTTTACTCATTATAATATTGCCATGAACACTGCTAACTCTAATATTGACCAATTAATTGAACTTTTTCCAAACCAATTACTGTATGACATTAATTTGAATGTAAACCCATTCGGAAATATTTCTGGAGGAAATGATTTTGTGTATAAAAAACACACCTTAGAAACGAACTTAAATGTGGAGTTCCCATTATCATTAGTGGCGAATAACCTCACTTTGCAAGACACAGTAGATTTTAACATCCCCTCCGAAAGTGAAAATGGAAGAATAATTGACGGCACTTTGTTTATTTATGCCAATAACGGATATCCTTTTGATGCACTACTGAAATTGGCTTTGTATGACGAAAATAATAACCTTTTACAAAACCTTTCGGTGAACAATTACATTCAATCGGCACCAGTTGATGCTTTTTTAAAAGTAATCAGTAAAAAAGAATCAGTAGTAGCCATCTCTTTAACTCCAACGGATGTGGATAATTTATATAAAGCAAAAAAAATTGTATTAAGTATTGCTTTTACAACTGCTGCTCAACCTCAATTTATTAAAATTTACGAAGGTTATTCAATTGATATTAAAGTGGTTGGTGATTTCTCCTATACTACCAATTTTAACTAGACATGAAAATAGTAAGAAAATTTTTATTACTTTTTTTAATAATTAGTTTAAAAACAACTTTATTATTTAGCCAAAATAATACCGATTTTTTTGTTGATACAACCCAACATTTAACAGTTTCTTTTGGAGCAGATTATTCGTATGGATCTTCGGTAATGAATGGTAAATTTTTAAATAAATTTCTTTTTGGAGGAAGAATTGAAAGAGAGGATAAAGATGCCGCTTACAAAAGTTTATCGAGTAATAACAGATTGGGTGGTGACTTAAATTATCAATTTAATGTAGAAATTCCATTGGATACATTATTTCGAAAACCTACTATTTCGTTAGTTGTTGGAGCAGAAAACACCGAACACATTGATGCAGTATTTACTTCCGATTTATTTAAATTTACCTTTGATGGAAACAAACAATTTGCTGGAGAATTTGCAGAAATTGGGGGCACCAATTATAACCATTATCAATATCAAAAAATTAATGTAGGATTTGTTAACTACAAGTATTTTGATGATAAATTAGCGAAAGAAGGCGTTATTTTATCATTAATAAAAGGCGAACAACATGAAGCTATAACAATTCCTAGAGGTTCAATTTTTACTCAAGAATTAGGGAAAGAAATAGATATAGATTTGAACTATAGCTATAACTCTTCAGATACTGCCAATAAAGGAATAAAAGCTTTTAACGGTTATGGTATTTCTACCAATTTATTTACCGAAATTTTTCTAAGAAATGGAGATAAAATGTATTTAGGAGTAGAAGATTTAGGGTTTATTTATTGGAATAAAAATTCATTGGATATAGCTTCTGATAGTACTTTCCATTATGATGGTATTTGGATAGATAATATTTTCGATTTGAATGATAGTTTATTAAACAATATCTCAAAAGATTCTATTCTCAATAAAATTACTACCACTAATCAAAAAAATAGTTATTCAATTGCTTTGCCTACAGCAGTTAATATTACCTATACAAAAGTAATCAATGGTAAATGGAAGATGAATGTTGGAGTTTATCATAAAATTTTAGCCAATTATCTCCCATTCATAGCTACCAATTTTTACTATTATTTTAATAAAAAAATTGTTGCAAAAGCACATTTGTCTTATGGAGGATATGGAAGACTAAACACAGGATTAGCTTTTGCGAAATCTTTTAATAAATACATCGAAGTTTTTATTGGAACCAATAATTTAGAAGCTTTTGTTGCACCTAATTTGGCATTTAACAACAGTGGTTTTATTGGCATAAAATCGTATTTTTAATAAAAATTATAGAAAAATGAATCAGTTACTCAACTTAAAAAACACAGACTCGGGCAACTTTTTTTTAATTGCAGGGCCTTGTGTAGTAGAAAGCGAAGAAAACGTTTTTGAAATAGCTTGTACCATTAAGGAAATGACCGATAGGCTAAAAATTCCTTATATTTTTAAGGCATCTTATCGAAAAGCAAATCGCTCTCGCTTAGATTCTTTTTCAGGAATTGGAGATGTAAAAGCGTTAGAAATTATTAAGAGTGTTAAAGACAGATTAGGATTGCCTGTTTTAACCGATGTGCATACTGCCGAAGAGTGTGAACTTGCTGCTAAATATGTTGATGTTTTGCAAATTCCAGCTTTTTTATGTCGTCAAACCGATTTATTAATTGCTGCTGCGAAAACTGGCAAAGTCGTAAACATCAAAAAAGGACAGTTTTTATCGGCAGAAGCCATGCAATTTGCAGTAAACAAAGTAAAAGAATCTGGAAACGAAAACGTGTGGTTAACCGAAAGAGGTACAACATTCGGCTATCAAGATCTAGTAATTGATTACCGAGGCATACCAGTGATGCGACAATTTGCTCCTACCATTTTGGACATTACACATTCATTACAACAACCCAACCAAGCATCTGGCGTTACAGGAGGAAGACCAGAATTGATAGAAACTGTTGCCAAAGCTGGAATTGCTGTTGGCGTAGATGGAATATTTATTGAAACACATCCAAATCCAGCAGTTGCTTTAAGCGATGGAGCAAACATGTTGCGGTTAGATTTATTGGAAAATTTGTTAACGAAATTGATAAAAATTAGAAAAACAATTCATGAATAAAATAGTTCAAATATTACTTTTTCTTATTCCTTTTCTCGGATTTTCGCAAACCGATACTGTAGCCCATTTGTATACTTTTGGTGGCAATAATAATGACAATGCCGAGGAAATTGAAGCGACCACCGATGGTGGTTATATTGTTGTTGGTTCTACCTCTAGTAATAGCTCTGGAAATACCGATATTTATTTATTAAAAGTAGATTCAAATTGTAATTACTTATGGAGTTACGCACTCGGAGGAACAAACAACGATTGGGGTTATTCTATCAAACAAACCTTTGATAAAGGATTTATTATTGCTGCCACTTCCAACAGTTATGGAAATGGAGGCTACGATGCTGTATTAATGAAAAGAGACAGTTTAGGAAATTATGAGTGGAAAAAAACGTATGGAGGAAACGATTGGGATTTTGCCTATTCGGTGGTACAAACTTACGATAGTGGATTTGTGTTTTGTGGTGAAACATACAACAACACCAATGGTTATTCTGATGTTTACATTGTAAAAACAAACCCGTTGGGTGATACGTTATGGACGAGAACTTATGGGGGAACTTTAATTGATAAAGGAAATTCCGTTATAGAAACCTCAGATTCTAATCTTGTAGTGGCAGGAATTACCAATACCATTACTGATTCTACACAAATTTACATCATCAAATTAACTCCAAATGGTACGCTACTTTGGGATAGTATTTATGGAGATTCTTTGTATGAGAATGCAAATCAAATTATTGAAACTTATGATGGTGGATATGTAATAGCAGCTTGTACAAATAGTAATAGTGTCGGAGGAGACCAAAACTATTTAATTAAAAAAGTTAATTCAAACGGAAATGAATTGTGGAATTTTACAATTGTCAATGGTCCATCTCCAACGCCTGATGATGAAGATGCTTATGCTATTTATGAATTATCTAATAATAATCTTTTAATCTCTGGATATTCAAAAACAGGAGGAAATAGCAAAAACGTTGTATTTTTTGAATTACTTTCTGGAGGTTGGTGGGCTGGACACTCCTCTGTAATTGGAAATAATGACGATGATTTTATAAAAAGTGTGACAATCGGAAATAATGGAAATATTTTAGGGGCAGGTTCTACTCGTAGTTTTGGTGCTGGAATGGATGATATCCTATTAGTCAGATTAGATACTATCTATGGTGGGCAAGACACATCTACTTTTTCAAACTTAGACAATACTCCTCTAAATATTCAAGAGAAAGAACTTTTAGATGCAATGTCTATTTTTCCAAATCCAGTAAATCATTCATTTTCTGTTTTATTTAATACTGATGTCAATATTGATGAAATTAACATATATGATATCACTGGTAAAAATGTTTACTCAAATCAAACAAAAAAATCTGATGTAAATATTTCTTATTTGAAAAGTGGAATTTACATAGTTCAAATTAGATATAACTTAGAAAAGTATTATCAAGCAAAAATCATTAAGTATTGAAAACTAGGTTAAAATTCGATTTAAGTAAATTGGTTTTATTGTTTTCTGACATTTATTTCCTTCTTACTCTTTGTGTTTGTATAATTCTAGTAATATTTAAATACCCAGATTTTTCACTTCCATATTTTAGCGATGAATTGTGGGTTTATGGTCCTTCTATAAGAAAAATGGGCATTTTAGGTCCAAGTATGTTGCCAAATTCTCTAAGTATAGAAGACCATTGGGCACATCCACTCTTATTTTTTTTCTTAGGAGGGTTGTGGTGTCTAGTTTTTGGATGTAGTATTTTATCTACTCATATTTTTGCAGCATCAATCTCAATTAGTTTACTTATTTCAATTTACTTTATTGGAAAAAACATCTTTAATAAGGAAGTAGGATTTTACACTGTTTTAATATTTTCAACTCAAAGTATTTTTCTAGGACAATTTTCATTAGTTCTTCCTGAGGTAATGTTAACATTATTTGCTTTTCTGACCATATACTTTTATTACAAAAAGAAAATTTTATTGTATTTATTTTTTGGAATATGTTTGGTTCTTACAAAAGAAACAGGCATTTTCCCAATTTTGGCAATTGTCTTTTGGAACCTAGTCAAAGACTTATTTTATGAAAAAGAAAATCCATTTAAGCTATCTTTTCTAAAAAAATATTCTTTGCTCGTATCACCATTATTAGTGCTAGGGATTCACTTCGTTTTATTAAAAGTAAGTTATGGGTGGTTTTTATTGCCCGATAGAGTTGAAGCTTTTGAATTTAAATGGGAAATCTATCACGAACGAATAATGCACGCTTTTCATTATGTTTTTATTAATCAAGGCAGAAAACCTATTGTAATATTACTTTTTATAGCGGCAGTATTATTCAATAAAAAGCACCCAATTTGGTTAAGAGTATTGATTTTTCTAATCGGATTTTCAATAATAAAAATTTTTTTTAAATACTGGAAACTTCCTGAAGTTTTTGAGATGACGGCAATACCAATATTATTTTTCGTTTTATTAAAATATGTTTTTTGGGATATTTATAAAACAAATAAAAAACAAGATGATGTATTAGGTATGTTTTCAATTTTCATCGTAATCTATATACTCTTTTCTTCTGCTCAATTTGATAGTCTTAGGTATCTATACTGTATAATTCCAGTTTTTATAATGATGTCGGTATATTTTGTTCATAATATTTCAAAAGAGAGAAAAATTATTCTTCCTATTATTTCATTATCTATAATTTGCTTTTCAATTTATTACATTTCAAAAGATACTAATACAGGTGACGATACCAATAATTACAGAGATATGTGTCTGATTAGAAAAAAATCAGTACAATTTTTAGAAAATAATAATTATTATTCAT